>OJKP01000051.1_pt1 | contig 102354 bp, 82 predicted proteins | sample 1596521 | NCBI WGS metagenome assembly OJKP01 (sample SAMEA4350130, study PRJEB24818) | metagenome | biome: human; feature: gut; material: faeces | place: Denmark | collected 2013-09
GGTATAATCCACATCGTCGAAAGAAAAGGAATTGAAGCGAGTCATGCTTTTCACAAAAACCTCATTGAAGGGTTGATGAGCCAATCCATGAAATTCCAATGCTGTGTGATAACTGATGCAAGCTGTAGGTGACAAGTGGCTTCCTATCTCATACTTGTCGCAAACAGGTAAACCCGACGCAATATCCTTCATGCAATAGGTATTGCGCCGTATAGCCACAATCCACCCTTGTTGCTTGTACCGAGCAAGCAACGCCTCCACCGCCTTCACCTTGTCTTTCAGAGCCTCAGAAAGTTCATCCAAAGTGAATATCCGCAGCTTGTATAATATACTCAATAGTTCTGTCATTGTTTCTAATTTTGCGCAAATATATGAAATCTAATTTGTTTATGAGGAAAATCAGAAACTTTTTATGCTTTTTTATATGTTCTATTGCATAAAAATAACGTAACAGACAACGTTCGTCTCATTCATTTCGAGATTAAATCTGTTTTGCCCATAATACTAAGAATGTACTCTTCTCCTGAATAGCCATCAATTTCTTGGACAATTAGATTGTCAACAATAATAGATTTGAGTTCCAGTTGGATCCTTCCTGGAGAGATAGGACGCTTGTCTGCATCAAAAACAAATTGCGAAGGACATTTAAAGTTGAAAAGCACAAGATGCTGCTTTCCGCCATAGTTCAGTGTCACAGGTACTTTGCTATCGCTATATATGATTTTCCCCATTTTGCTCGCTTCTCCTGTTTCTTCGTCAGAGCTTGCAAAAGAATAAGGTATCGAAATATCATAATCGGGCAACAGCTTGACTGCTTCTGCCAATTTAGTATCTTTTATGACAAAACTTATCCAGCTGATTGGGACTTGCTGTAAGGTGACAGTCCGGTTTTCGTACCCTCCAAAAGTGTAGTGGATGATAGGTTGACCATTTTCTGTGACCTCACCCTTCCATAAACTTTTATAATCCATCTGTTCTTGCGATGCATTATAGATTACAGGAATGAATATACTGCTGTATTGTCCTTTAAGCTCATTACTCAGCTCCTCTATTACACTTTGACGCAGGAAGTAAGAATCCACATAAGTAGGATCCTCATGGCATCCGCTTAAACTAATCATGGCAGAAATAGCCACAATGACCATTGATATCTTTTTCATTGCTATTGTTTTTCTTATATAACGGCGAGACAATATTATTATTGTTATGTATGAAAGCTAAAAATGATTCGGTAACACTTTCAATACGCTTGTCGGATTCTTGCAAGTGTTGCTGCATTTCCAGTTGATGGTACTCCATTGTTGAAAGACGTTGGAAAACTTCTGCATTTGTTACCATGAAACGTCTCATTGCAACAAATGCATCCATAATACGTATGCTTACACGAATAGCCGTTTCACTTCTGAGAACGGTAGAGAGCATTGCTACTCCCTATTCTGTAAAAGCATATGAGCGAACTGTTGAGTGCTTCAAACTATTGAACCGGTCGCAATTTGCGACCTGTTCAGCCATTTCCTCCTTAGTTAGTTGAAAACGGAAACGCTCAGAGAAACGTTCTATATTACGTTTTACAGCCTCGTTTAATCTTTTAGTTTCCACTCCATAAAGTTCAGCCAAGTCTCTGTCTATCATAATTTGCCCATAATTCCTTTTATTTTTATATGACCCCACCAACTCCAATTGGATATAATCAAAACGGTACGACCGGTTTCCAGAAATCGCTAATTTGATTTAGTTTCAAGTTTCTCTTCCAAACATTAGCTTTAATAAAATGCTCTTCATAAACAGCCCTGTCTCGCTCTGGATAAATGTTCCCTTTCCAATATTGTCTCAATTCGGCAACCTTAATGAGATGTCCATTGGTGCATACATATTTTGCATATTCGTTCTCTGCGGAAGAAACATACACTCTTGAAAGAATACATTTGTATTTGTCGCTGATTTTGGGGTTTGGAATATCTTTGAATTCTTCAATTTTGTCATAATGCTCAGTATTAGGATTCCAAACATATGCATCAAAATGTTTAGTGCCAGAAGCACCAAAGCTACCCAAATAAAACAGCACATCTTCTTTTATACCGTCAAAATTCAAGTCAGTCAACAGACAACTATCAATACGTTCTTCATTTGGTACAAGATCATCATCTTCAGGATATTTGTATCCGAAGCGATGAATGGTCTTGTCGCCACGTTTTATAATCACGCCATAATCAACATCGTCAACCTCATGCTCTATCATAAGTCTTAGAGTGTCGTCATTACTTCTCATAGAAGAATCAGAAGTTGCTTCTTTCTGTGGAACACATTTCGTTTTATTCTTATTGCATCCCCATACTACAAGAAAACTACAAAAAATGAGTAGAATAAAAACTATCTTTTTCATACTTCTTTTTATTTTTATTGCGACAAAGATATAAACCGCTTCCTTCCTGACTGTAATCGGAATGAGATATTATCACGTTCCAATTGCGCACAGGTCGAAAGTGTGGCTATCATTATCGGGGCAAAGAGGGACGGATGTCCTTCTTCGTCCAATAATATAAGCTGTTCATTTTGAATGTAGAGGTTAATGCCACAATGTTGCAATTTATTCAGATATAAATGTAACTTACTTCTATCAATTATTTGTCCGGCTCCAATTCCTCTATTGCGCAAATGGCATGTAGCTCAACTTTCTTAATCTTAGGATATGCCGTTTTATAATAACCTGTCACATCTTTGACTATACTTTTTTGGTCATAGTAAAATGTAGCCAAAACGACTTCCGTATAATTACCAATAGGTAATAAATGCCAAACTTCGGAGTTATCAGCATTTGGTTGAATCTTAAGAATTCCATCCATGCGGACATTTCCTTTATCATCTGTAATGGTTAGTCTCTTGGTTGCATAAGGGCCAGAAGGAATATAAACACGAGTACGTATTGTATAATATTTATTGTATGAGTCTTTCTCTATGGCATCAGCTGCAATAGTTGCAGAATCCTCAGAAGAAACACCTTCAACAAAACATTTTCTATCTACCACATACATTGTTCTACTAAGTTCCCAAAGAGTCGTCCAATCTTTTACTTCAACCTTTAATACAGCAGTATTTCCATCGGAATCGGTTATGGTGATAGTGGTATTTCCTACAGAAACACCACTTACATAGATTTCTTTCTCTGCTTCATTTGTTGAGCACGAGACTTTGGCTATACTTTCATCGGAAGATGTTGCTGATATTTTGCCTTTAGCTCCATTTACATTAACTTTGCTGCTACTTTCCGTATAGGTGGTAAGAGAGGTAATCACAATCTTTTTACCAGTATTTATGTCACCAATGATTTCGTCTTGTGTGAGTTGAATACCAGAGTCATCATCAACGCAGCTTGCCAAAGATAGCAAAGCGGTTAATGCAATAAGAATCATTTTAATTTTCATACATTTCTTCAATATTAAAGGGTTATAACTATTCAATAAACGCAAAAGGAATCAAAAACTTGCATGAGATTTCAATATAATTTTATTCCTTGTGTTATTTCATCAATACAGGCTTATTATCGTAGCCGTTCATCTTGTTTGTCACTATTGTCGTTCCAAATAACCTCTGGTTCATGTATAGTTTGCAATGGTACTTTAACAATAGAGTCAGAAGCCACTTTCTCATAGTCATTTGGTGAGTGATTGGGTTGCTCTACAAAGGTTTTCTTCTTCGAGAGACAGGCATGACGGAGCTTACTTTGTTCTACACTCTTGAATGGTGGCAGTAGGCATTTCGTAACAGTGTCAAAGACGTTATCCAAGATTCTAAGACAATTGGTTGCAAGCCAAAGTAATGCGATATGCGCTTGCGTATCTTGTCTGCTTTCAGATTATGTAAACCATGTTCACATTGCCCATTGTCTGCAACTCATTGACTGTGATACATGAAGTGGTGCGATTAAAATTATCGAAAAAAGCAACTGTGGAATAATATTTTTTAAGATAATAGTTTGCTCTAATCCAATATAAATCTGTATCTTTGCAACCAGATAAGCGTTCTGTAACACAAGAAACGGAAGAGGCTGAGAAACAATGCATTGCATTTGTTTCCAGAATCTTACAAAAAAGGCTAAAAAGAAGCGGTACAACTTTATCGCTAACAGGCTGAGAATAAGCATATTACATTTGTTGTTCATTTTCTCTGCACTTGTAAAAAGGGTAGTTGTACCATTTAAAAGATAAAAGCTTAACTATCAGCAACATCCACATGTTGCATCGGCAAGTGAATGGCATAAAAAAGCTTGGATGTCAATTAAATGTCACATAAATATTATAATTGGGGAGCCTCTATTTTTCCGATGCATAATGCAATCTATCTGCACTGTCAGGGAAAAATCTTCAGACTTTCATATCATATAAAGATGCTGCCTCACGCAGTTTGTCTTTCATGTAAGACACAGCATAATGTGGATATAGAATCTTTACACCCGGACCATAGCTCATGAATACCGAATAAATTTCTAAATTGATACAGACCTCAATCTGAAAAACACAACTGCCGTCCTCCGGATTCTCACTCTTCAATTTCTGTGAAGGATGAAGTGGCTTGGTCTTGATGTACTTACTCTGCTCGGCATTGGCCCAGAACTTAAGGCGGCGTGGAGTATCGCGCAGGTTCTTGCTCACCCCTATCACGTCATCAAAGAAATGTTCTGAATCGAACTCGGGATTCTCGTAATAGGGTGCTTCATGTGGCTCCACTCCCACTATGCGGTCAAGCGCCAGGTTATAAAGACGATGATCCGACACCTTGCATCCGAAAATGAACCATCGGTTGCGGAATTCCTTCAGAATATATGGACTGAAGATGTATTCTGTCGGTTCGGTGGCATTGAACGACTGGTACATGATTCGGACAGTCTGTTTGTGCACGATATAATTATAGAGAGGATTGAGCAGTTTCAGGCCTTTGAGATCGGGCACACTATCAAAGTGGATGACTGGTTTGCGATTGCCCTTGCTGATGGCCAACTTGTCCTGAAGACGCCGCACCACATCCGTCATTTCGGAGAACTGGTCAAAGTCCTCCAGCTGACGGAGCATATCAACAGCCTCCTGCATCACCTCATAGTCGTTCTGCGACAACGGCATGTTGGCTATCGAATAATCCTCTTCGGCATAACGGTAATACTTGTGATCATAGACCTCGATAGGCGCATTATAGCCAAGTTTGTCGGAGCGCATCATCTGAATATCGCCTTGAACGGTACGGACTGACACCCCCTTGCGGATACCCTCCATATCATATAGCGCATCACTACACGCATCGACAAGGTCTTCGAGTGTCCAACGTCGGTACTTGTTGCGAAGACAGTTATCGATCGTCTTATAACGAATCAAAGCATTTTTATTGGCTGGCATAATCCAAGGAAATTACTAGTTATTGACTATTAACGCCACAAAGATACACAATTTCTACGCAACCTATTTGCGGAGCGCCTGAAAAGCGGACTTTTTTCATAAATTTCTGCAAGTCTTTTCGCATTACGCAGAAAGACTGCGCAGCGCATCTGTAACTTTGCACCTGCAATTCGACGAGAACAGTAAGGCATCAAACCAAGCCTTAATGAGACTGATTCGGGTTGGAAGCTGAGCTTACGCACCACTAAATAATATAATGTATAACCATCAAAAGAAAGTAAAAATGGAAGTTAAGATCATTAACAATCGTCCGGTGAAGATCTGGACGGACTATGTAGAAGAGAACGCCATGCAGCAGATCGAGAATCTTACTACTCTTCCATTCCTATTCCATCACCTGGCCATCATGCCCGATGTACATGCAGGTAAGGGAATGCCTATCGGTGGTGTGCTTGCATGCAAAGATGCAGTCATCCCTAATGCGGTGGGCGTGGACATCGGTTGCGGTATGTGTGCCGTGAAGACCAACTGGAAGGTCTCAGAGATTCCACAGCAGGTGTTGAGAAAGGAAATCATGAGAGGTATCCGCCAGCGTATTCCTCTCGGAATGGAACACCACAAGGAGGCACAGGACGAGAAATACCTTCCAACAGGATTCGACATTGAGGAGCTGGAGGTGGTGAACAGACGCAAGAATTCTATCCTACATGAGGTAGGAACACTTGGTGGAGGCAACCACTTCATCGAACTGCAGAAGGACGAAGAAGACAATTTGTGGATTATGATTCACTCAGGTTCGCGAAACCTTGGCAAGCAGGTGGGCGACTACTACAACGAGGTGGCAGCCTATCAGAACAGGATCTGGCATTCGTCTGTGTCGCCGGACATCCGACTCCCCTTCCTGGCAAGAGGTACAAGAGAGTTCGGCATGTATTGGAACGAGATGAAATACTGTGTTGAGTTTGCTCTCTGCAACCGCAAGCTGATGATGGAACGCATCGAAGAGGTGATTGCAGACTCGCTGAAAGGTATCGAGTTTGAGCCGATGATAAACATTGCCCACAACTATGCAGCCATGGAGCATCACTTCGGAGAGGATGTCATCGTGCATCGCAAGGGAGCCACCCTTGCCCGCGAAGGTGTGACCGGCATCATTCCCGGTTCACAGGGTACAGCCTCCTACATCGTAGAGGGTCTTGGCAACCCTGACTCCTTCTGCTCTTGCTCACACGGTGCCGGCAGAACCCTGTCAAGAAAGGCGGCAATCCGCACCTTGGATATGGCTCAGGAGATTGCGAGTCTGGAAGCCAAAGGCATCGTTCATGCCATTCGTTGTCAGGATGACATGCAGGAAGCTTCCGGCGCTTACAAAGACATCGAGGAGGTAATTGCCAATGAGTCAGACCTCATCAGGGTGAAGACCAGACTCCTTCCGATTGCTGTAATCAAGGGATAATCTGTATTCCGTCTTTCCCAACTGCGGCGGTATAGTCTCTCTATTGCCTTGCGAGGCTCAAGAGTCACTTACTCCTTTAATGGTAAATGCAGGTTCGAATCCTGTCCGCCGCTCAATGAGAGGTCTAAGAGATACTTACTCCTTTATGTATATTTCCTGCTTCGGCAGGCTAAACTTTCCAACCAGTATCTCAATTACCTCTATTTTATAAACAAGGTCAAGGTAAACATACTTCTCGCTTCTAAAGCAACTGATTTGTAATCCGTCCATGTTTGCCGATTACCTTTTAACCTCAATCGGCCATTAGGTCTCTGACGGTATGATGACCGTTTGTGGGTTTTAAAGCTTGCCTGAATTTTGATTGTTAGATGAATGGATTTTATCAGACCGATTAATGTAGTATTTTATACGTGGAAGAATATCTGAAATCACTTTCCATATTGAATATATATCGGTAAGTCGTGGAAATCATCTGTTTTTGAGACATTTCCACGACTTACCGATATATTTTTATATCTTTGCAGATATATTACACAAATATTGTGTGGGTGAGCATATCTTATCCCAAACAGTATTGACGCATAATAATCCAATGATTATAGCATGAAGAAGATACTTTTCCTACACGGTTTTTTCGCCACAGGCAGTTGTCCGATGGCAATGGCATTGAAAGAGGCTTTCAATGGGACGGCGGTGGTGCTGACTCCCGACCTCCCGTTGCATCCAAAGGAGGCATTGAAGGAGATCCGCTCCATCATCGACCGCGAGCAGCCAGACTTGCTTCTTGGCAACAGCTGCGGCTCTTTCCTCGCCCAGATGCTGGCTCCCGTGGTGGGCATTCCTGCCCTGCTCGGCAATCCGTATTTCATGATGACGGAGTTTCTGAAGGAGCGAATCGGCGAACATGAATACAAGGCACCGAGAAGGGACGGCAACCAGCGGCTGGTGATTGACGAGGCGCTGATTGGGGAGTTTGCAGAACTGGAAGCCGTGCAGTTTGACCATTGCGACCCATATTATAAGGATCGTGTGTGGGGACTTTTTGGTGATAATGACGCCATCGCCCACTTCTGTCCGCTCTTTCTGGAGCACTACAATCAAGCCTTCCATTTCCCTGGCGGGCATACTCCTACCGAGCAGGAGGTTAAGACATGGTACGCTCCCCTTGCCCAGAAAATGATGATGGAATTTTCGGCAAAGGAAGAAAGATTTATCAAAACAATATAAAAGAATAATCTTATGCGCATAATAGGAAACTTACTTTGGTTGCTCTTCGGAGGTCTCGAAGCTGCCATCGGTTATTTCACAGGCAGTATGGCTCTTGCATGTACTATCATCGGCATCCCCTTTGCTATACAGACATTCAAGATTGGTCTGCTCTGCCTATGGCCTTTTGGCTCTACGGTAAGGAAAACGGATAGTCCAACAGGTTGCATTCGCATTCCGCTGAATTTATTCTGGCTGATTTTCGGAGGTTTGTGGGCTTGCCTTGTGCATCTGTTCTTCGGCTTTATCTTATGTATCACCATCATCGGCATTCCTTGGGGAAAACAACATTTCAAGATGGCCGGGCTTTCGCTCGCACCATTCGGCAAGGATGTGGAGTTGGGATTTTAAAGTGGTGTGTAAAGAAGTTTAAAGAAATATGGCTATGACTATTGATACAACAAACCTCTGCTCGCATCTTCAAAAAAAGTTGTTTGAACCTGAGGGAATATATTATTCTATCTGGCAAGCCATGCAGAATGATGAGGAGTTGACAGCCGTGGTTCGCTCACGACAGTTTCATATTTATCGTAATGGCAAGAAGATTCTCATTCTCGCTGGCAAGGCTCAGCCGAAGATTATCAGAGAGGATAAATTGAATGAATTGATAACAAAATAAAGAATGAAGTATATGAGCATTAAAAAGAATGGGATTTATTGGAAGGGCATCAAGCGCCGGATAGGGAGATTCTTTGAGAAGGTGCACGAATGTATACTTATCTTTACCAACTGGCTGGGGTAAGCGCACATAGTAGATAGACTGCAAAACATTGAAATAATCTGATGGAAACAGAAAGAATTTTACTTCGCCATTGGCAGGAATCGGATGCAGAGGCGCTCTTCAAGTACGCCTCCGACCCTGACGTAGGACCTCGTGCAGGATGGCCGGCGCATAAGTCTGTAGAGGAAAGCCGGGAGATTATCCGGACATACTTCCATAATGACACGACATGGGCGATTGTGTTGCAAGAGACTGGCGAGGCTATAGGCTGCATCGGCTACTACACCCACACCACCAGCAACATCCCTATCGGCAAGAACGACTGCGAGGTGGGCTACTGGATAGGAAAGCCTTATTGGAACAAGGGAATCTGCACCGAAGCCTTGAAACTGATGCTCGACTACTGCATCCACGAGAAGCATTTCGAAAACATCTGGGCAGACCACTTCACAGGCAATCCTGCATCAGGAAGGGTCATAGAGAAATGCGGTTTCGTCGATACTGGTATGTTGAATAAATGTAGTCAGCTCGTGGGTGGCGACAAGGATATGGTCAAGGTGTTTAAGTACAAAGGATAAAAATAGAAGAACATGAATTTTCCAGAAATATATTCAGCAACAGGCATGATGGAACTGATTCAGGAAATCGGCTTCCTCCCTCTCCTTGATAGTGGCATTGAAGGATTCTCTGCTGAAGACATCGTGGCAGAAGACTGCAGTTACGTAAGACTTCCTGAAGGCGGTTGGGACTGGCCGCTATGGAAATGGAAGGGCGAGATTGTGCAGGAAATGCCGTGTATGTACGGAAAGTTCTTCAACAAGAAAGCAGGATTCATCAGCCAGGAATGGTGGCCGGACTTCTGCAACTATAGAAGAAGCAAATACCCCCGCCCGAATGAAGAATCGATAGAAGGAGCCATTCTCAGTACACTTAAATCATCGGGCAGTCTCATAACAAGAGAACTTCGGGCTGCCTGCGGTTTCACGGGCAACCGACGCACTAAGCAAGAGCTGAGTGAAGCTTGCTTCAACTATGCCTTGCAAGAAGGAGGAAGACCGAAGGTCAAGGGAATGAGAAGCAAGTTTGACGGTTATCTCACCCGACTGGAAATGGCGACTTACATCGTGACCGAGGATTTCATCTATCCTCGTGACAAGCATAATCATGAATATGGTTGGGGTTGGTCGCTACTCAATACTCCCGAAGATCTCTATGGCAGGGAGGCTTGCCAATGCAACCGCACTCCCCAAGAGTCTTATCAGATGATTTTCGAGCATCTGAAAAAGATCCTGCCTGAGGCTTCGGATAAACAGATCTTCAAATTAATTGGATAAAAAAATGAGAAAGGAATCAAGAGCAATGGGAAGGCATGGGGATGAAATATGGCAGAATGGAATAAATCTCCGATAATGGTAATATCTTCCGGAAACCAGGTATAAGCTCTTTTGAAGAATGTGCGTATCTTTGCAGAAGATAAGCTGCACTCGGCAATTTGAAAGCAAGCTTTCATTGCGCTCATTTGCATTATCTTTGCAGAAGATTAAAAGGCTTAGGATTATGAAGGAATTATTCTTTAATACAATACAGGAGTTCAATGACTTCATAGGGGTGAAAACACTTCATCCCTTAGTAAGCATTGCACGTGTAGAGAACACCGCTCCGATACAGGAGGCTGTGCATCACTACGGACTTTATGCCCTCTTTCTGAAGGAAAACAAGGGCTGCAAATTGTCATACGGCAGAACAGAATATGACTTTGACGAAATGACCGTCACTTCGTTTGCTCCAGGACAGTCGGTTAAAGTGAAACCTAATCCAGAAGTACCGTTTGCCAAATATACGGTATTGGCATTCCATCCCGAGTTGCTCAACCGCACCTCGCTTGGCAAAAACATCTTGCGCTATGAGTTCTTCGACTATACAAGCAACGAAGCCCTACACCTATCCGCTGCCGAGGTAAACATCTTCCGTGATGTGCTCTCAATGATCAAGCAGGAACTTCAGCATCCTATAGATAGACATTCGCGTGAACTCATCGTTTCAAACATCGAGTTGCTGCTGAACTACTGCCTGCGCTTCTACGACCGACAGTTTATCACACGCGAGGAGATAAATCATTCGGTGGTCAAAAAGTTCATCTCTCTGCTCGATGAATACATTGCTCAGAAGGCGGAGCGTGAAGGGCTGCCTACCGTAGCCTACTTTGCCGACAAATGCTGCTATTCGCCTAAATATTTCGGCGAATTGGTCAAGACCGAGACAGGCAGAACCGCTAAGAGTCTGATTAGCGACCGGCTGCTTTCTGCAGCCCGCCAACTACTTGTTGATGAAACCCTCAGCATTACGCAAATCAGCCAGCACCTCGGCTTTGAGTATCCTCAGCACTTTGTCCGCTTTTTCAAGGCGCAGACGGGGAAGACTCCAAGCGAGTATCGCAAAACTGCATAGATAGTAAAGAAATAGGATCATGGACAGATTATTCACATTTATAGCAATAGCCCTCATTTTTTGTACAGGATATCAGACAAAAGTAAAAGCAGAAACTATGGACAAAGAGATAAAATTAGTACAGGATTGGGACAAGACTTTTCCTAAAAGCGAGAAGGTAAATCATGAGAAAGTAACATTCAATAACCAATATGGTCTTACTCTTGCAGCCGACCTCTATATTCCGAAGAACGCTGAAGGAAAGTTGCCTGCCATTGCCGTGAGCGGTCCTTTTGGAGCTGTCAAGGAGCAATGTTCAGGTCTCTATGCACAGACCATGGCAGAGCGTGGATTCGTCACCATCGCTTTCGACCCTTCGTTTACAGGCGAATCTTCTGGCGAACCTCGTCGTACGGCTTCTCCCGACATCAATACGGAAGACTTTCTGGCAGCTGTAGATTATCTCAGCATGCGAAATGATGTAGATGCAGGCCGAATCGCCATCATCGGCATTTGCGGTTGGGGCGGAATCGCTCTGAATGCTGCAGCTCAAGACCCTCGCATCAAGGCTACTGCGGCTATAACAATGTATGACATGAGTCGAGTAAGCGGGAATGGTTACTTTGATGCTGATGACAGTGAAGAAAGCCGATATTCGGCACGAAAGGCATGGGCAGAAGCTCGCACGGCCGACCTCAAGAACAGAACATTCACGATGGCTGGCGGCGTGGTCGACCCATTGCCGGAGGATGCTCCGCAGTTTGTAAAAGACTATTACGCCTATTACAAAACGCCACGTGGCTATCATAAGCGTTCGGGCAACTCAAACGACGGTTGGCGCACCACCGGCTGCCAGGCTTACGCCAACACCCGTTTCCTATATTACATCAACGAAATCCGTTCGGCAGTCCTCATCGTGCATGGAGAGAAAGCGCATTCCCGTTACTTCGGAGAAAGTGCCTTCAGATATATGATGGATGGAAAAGCGGAAGGCTACGACTTCGTACGAAAGCCCAACCCGGTTCCTGCCAACAAACAACTGCTCATTATCCCTGGAGCCTCTCATTGCGACCTATACGATGGTGGTGGGAAAGGATTGATTCCTTGGGACAACATCGAGGAGTTCCTGAAGAAGAATTTAAAAAGATAATACAATGAAGAAAGTAATAATCATCTCTACCAGTTTGCGTACTGGTTCAAACAGCGACATGCTCGCTAATCAGTTTATTGAAGGTGCCAAGGCTGCAAGTCATGAAGTGGAAAAGATTTCGCTTGCAGAAAAGGACATCAAGTTTTGTAAAGGCTGTTTGGCTTGTCAGAAATTGGGCAAGTGTGTCATCAAGGATGATGCAAACGACATTATGCAGAAAGTGCTGAATGCTGATGTGGTTTGCTGGGCAACACCTATATATTATTATGAGATGAGCGGACAGATGAAGACCCTCATCGACCGCATGAATGCCATGTTTGCGCTTGACTACAAGTTCCGTGATGTTTACATGCTCTCTACTGCTGCCGAAAATGAACCGGAAGTACCGAAACGTGCTGAAGCAGGATTGACTGGATGGATTGACTGTTACCCTAAGAGTCATCTTGCTGGCACGCTGTTCTGCGGAGGTGTTGACGCGCCACGCACCATTGAAGGCAACCAGAAATTGCAGGAAGCATACGAGTTAGGAAAATCTGTTTAAGGGATAACTATTAAGGAGGGCTTTTATGAAAGCTTTTGCAACATTCATTATATTAACAACGCTATCGCTCAACATTATGGCACAACAAAAAATAGTACAGACAGCTGGGCGCACCCAACTGGGTGAGTTTGCCCCGGAGTTCGCTCACCTCAACGACGACATCCTCTTCGGAGAAGTATGGAGCCGCAATGACCTGCTTTCATTGCGTGACCGCAGTTTGGTAACAATCACTTCGCTCATCAGCCAAGGAATCACCGACAGCTCGCTGAAATATCACTTGCAGTCGGCAAAGAATAACGGAATTACCCGCACGGAAGCGGCAGAGATCATCACCCACATCGCCTTCTATGCCGGTTGGCCAAAGGCATGGGCTGCCTTCAATCTGGCAAAGGAGGTATGGAACGAAGATGTGAAAGGCGAAGACGCCAAGGCTGCTTTCCAGCGCGAGATGATATTCCCTATAGGCGAGCCAAACACCGCTTATGCCAAGTACTTCAAGGGCAACAGTTATCTGGCGAAAATATCCGACAGTCAGATACCGTTCTTCAATGTTACCTTTGAGCCTGGTTGCCGTAACAACTGGCACACGCACCACGCTACAAAGGGTGGCGGGCAAATGCTGGTAGGTGTAGCCGGACGTGGCTGGTATCAGGAGGAAGGAAAGCCTGCGCAGGAAATCCTTCCCGGCACAGTCATCCATATTCCTGCCAACGTGAAGCATTGGCATGGTGCAGCAAAAGACAGCTGGTTTGCCCACCTCGCCTTTGAAATACCTGGCGAGAACACATCCAACGAATGGCAGGAGGCCTTGAGCGATGAGGAATATAACAAGATAAAATAAAAACTATAAGATTTTACAATTATGAAGAAGATAAAGTTAAGCAATGGCGTGGAAATGCCGCAACTGGGTTATGGTGTCTATCAGGTGGAACCTGATGAGTGTGAGCGTTGCGTACTGGATGCTCTCAGCGTGGGCTATCGGATGATAGATACTGCGCAGGCTTATCTCAACGAGGAAGCCGTGGGCAACGCATGGAAGAAGAGCGGCGTCAGTCGTGATGATATTTTCCTCGTTTCCAAGGTCTGGCCTTCCAACTATGGCGACGGACAGACCATGAAGAGCATCGACGAGAGTCTGCGCAAACTGCAGACCGACTACATCGACCTGATGCTCCTCCACCAGCCTTACTGCGACCGCTACGGTGCCTATCGTGACTTGGAAAAGGCTTACAAGGCAGGAAAGGTGCGTGCCATCGGAGTGAGCAACTTCTTCCCTGATCATCTCATAGACCTGGCTTCAAACATGGAGATTGCGCCGATGGTGAATCAGATGGAGACGCATGTGTTCAACCAGCAACACGAGACCCGAAAGTTCATGGATGAGTTTGGCACCAAGCTCATGGCATGGGCTCCGTTGGCAGAAGGTCAGAACGGCCTGTTCACCAACCCTACCCTCACCCAGATTGGCGAGAAATACGGCAAGACTGCCGCACAAGTAGCCTTGCGCTGGCTGTTGCAGAGCGACGTGATCATCATCCCGAAGACCGTTCACAAGGAGCGGATGCAGGAAAATCTGAATCTCTTCGACTTCGAACTTGATGCTGAGGACATGCAGGCTATTGCCAATCTCGACACCGCCCACAGTCTCTTCCTCGATCATCATAGCGGAGAAACAACCAAACAGTTTATGGAGTGGAGAGCTGTGGTGAAGCCTACAGAATAATCAAGATACAAGATACTTCTACATATTACGTTTGGATAGCAGGCTCATGTGATTATGAGCCATAAGGAGACCCGTCGGCGGAATTGATTTAAGTTGGTCGATATGAGCAAAAAGTTGCCCATATCGCTGATTTTTAGTAAAACGAGAATTTCAGAAAAACTGTCAGACCATCTGGTTTTTCGTCATAACATTCTGGCATCCAGATAATTGACTATCAAGCAACTGTCAGTCAATTGTCTGGATGGTTTGCTGATTAACCCCCAAACGTCATTAGGGTTTGCTTGGATTTTGCTTTTTTGAAGAGTGGATTTTGTTTGGATTTTAATGAGTAATAGCGGGCTAATGCGAATTAAAAACAGACAAAAGACGCTTTATAAAAAACAAAAGACTGCAAGCAGTATATAAAAATACATAAAACGGTCTAATGACGGATTTGGGCTAAAATTGGGCACGATGCTTGCCCAACATGGGTAACGTGCTTGCCCATCATGGGCAACGTGCTTGCCCCTGTTGGGCAGATTTGCTGTCAGACAAATGCCCAAAAGTTAATGTTGTAATACCCATATTCCTGTTTTCTGGGTTCAGCCGACTCCTACAATTCCTGTCGGCTGAATTCCTCACATCTGACAAATCCTTCCATCTGACAATTACTTTCATCAGCAAACCATCCAGACAATTGCCTGACAATCGCCAGACAGCCAACCACTTGGTTATCAGAATATTACAGCCAAAAACCAGACAATCTGATGGTTTTTTACATTTTTGGGGTAATATGACATTTGAGGTGAATTGGGGTGAGATTTCTACTAACTATTGACTGTTTGAGTTATTAATGGACAACTGAGCAGTGTGCGACATCATATCTCCGACGGTGTTTGCCAAATACAAGGAGGAGGAGCTGGCAAAGATCAAGGCTTGGAGTAAATCGCCACACGTTTACAACTTGTCGCTTTGAAATAGAGACACTTATTTCTCATTACCAGAAAAAGACGAATAACAACACATCGGAGAAAGAGCCTTTTCATTATCCCGTACAAAAGTACCACACTTAGCAATATTTGTGGTACTTTTGTACAGAAATCAAGAGAACTATTATGACACAAGATACCTCTACATATTACGTTTGGATAGGTGGCTCATGTGATTATGGCCATAAGGAGCGAGCTGGTGGTGCTGCCGCTGTAATTGAACTGATGGAGCAGCGAGAGCAGAGTCAAACCTGTTTGAACTCTGCCGAGTCGCGACAGAAGAAGACCAAGGGTCAACTGATGGAGCAGCGAGAGCAGAGTCAAACCTGTTTGAACTCTGCCGAGTCGCGACAGAAGAAGACCAAAGGTCAACTGATGGAGCAGCGAGAGCAGAGTCAAACCTGTTTGAACTCTGCCGAGTCGCGACAGAAGAAGACCAAGAGTCAACACAACGGCACCATCATCAGACGTGATGTAATCAGCGACCTCCACACCACGGAGTTCCGCATGATGCTGACACTTATGATCAAGGTGATGCAGGAAATCCCGGAAGGTTCCGACATCGTTTTCCTGACCAACGCCGCCTATATTCAGAACTTTGACAAGACTCCAACATCAAAATCAGCCACCCGAACGAACAGCGAGAGCAAAGATGCAAACTCGCTTGCAATCTCTGCCGAGCCGCAAGGGAGAAAGGCAAGAGCCAACTCCGACTTGATACTACAATGCATCGAGGAAAAGAAAAGGCACAAATCAGTAGGGGTCAAGATTGTGCAATACCACAAGAGCCCATTGCTGATAGAGACCCATAACATGGCTACGGAAGCAATGGCCAAGACAAGGAAGGAGTTTCATCACTTATAGGTATTGCCCGACTCACAACTAAATTGTATCTTTGCATCGTAACTAACAGATAAAAGACTATGACAGAAATGACAGCAACAATAATCATTGGACTTCTGATTCCGCTATTGGGAACGATGCTTGGTTCAGCTTTCGTATTCATGATGAAAGACGAGATGTCTGCGCGATTGCAAAAGACATTGTTGGGCTTTGCCTCTGGAGTGATGGTAGCAGCGTCCGTATGGTCTTTGCTAATTCCTGCTATTGAGATGAAGGCAGAGAGCGGCGTATGGTCGGTAGTACCGGCAGCCATAGGCTTTCTGTTAGGCATCGGTTTCCTACTATTGATCGACGAGCTTACGCCCCACCTTCATATTGGCACAGACAAGCCCGAGGGCATCAAGTCGCACATGTCAAAGACAGCTATGCTTGCCCTTGCCGTAACCATCCACAACCTGCCCGAAGGAATGGCAGTAGGCGTGGTGTTTGCAGGAGCCGAAAACAGTGCTTCGCATATCTCGTTAGCCGGAGCCATTTCCGTTTCGTTGGGCATAGCCATTCAGAACATCCCCGAAGGCGCTATTATCTCTATGCCCATGCGGGCAGCAGGCAACAGCCGATGGAAATCCTTCGTGTTAGGCTCGCTGAGCGGAGTGGTAGAGCCTATAGGAGCCATTGCCGTACTGTTGCTTGCCTCTCTCATTATGCCAGCCCTACCCTACATGCTCGCCTTTGCAGCAGGAGCCATGTTCTACGTAGTGGTGGAAGAGCTAATCCCTGAAGCCTCAAGCGGCCAGCACAGCAATCTCAGTACCATCGGCTTCGCCATAGGTTTCGTGCTGATGATGGTGCTTGATGTTGTTATGGGTTAACAAAAATATATTGATTACCCCAGTTCGGGATAAGAACAGTTCATAAAAAAGTTGGTTGTCTCACAAATATTTTGTACCTTTATAGGTGATTTACAACAAGTTACAAATATATTTGATATGACTACCTATTACAAAGTTACAGAATTATTTTGAATTATAGACGAGTTTTGCAAACATTTTGATGCAGAAAATGCAGGAAATTTGCCGGATTCGTTGATTCCACGATAATACCCGTATACCATAATCTCAGGATATATGCCAATAAGGTATTCAAGGGAATTGCCACTGACGGAAAATACACACCATTCTTATATTCCTCTTGGAATTTTCTACATGTTAAATCCGATAAATCTTGTTAAACAAATCCTGTCTTATCTCTCATGTTTATACCTTTGCACGCTAATTTAATAATTCAAAGGATAACATTTTTAATAATCAGAAAAAAAACATGAGTGAAAATTCTGTAAGTTCAACAGCCTGCAATCATCATAAAGTAGGCTTTCTTGGATTGCTCGTCACATTAGGCATCGTGTTTGGCGACATCGGAACATCTCCCCTATATGTAATGAAGGCCATCCTCCATACAGGCGAAGCCATCAACGAGAGCACCATCCTGGGCGCATTGTCCTGCATCATCTGGACACTCACCCTACAGACCACCATCAAATACGTATGCGTGGCTCTGCGAGCCGACAACAATGGCGAAGGAGGCATACTCGCCCTCTACGCCCTGCTGCGCCGACTCAAGAGCAAGTGGATTTACATATTGGCTATCATTGGCGCAAGCACCTTGCTGGCAGACGGAATCATCACCCCTGCCATCACGGTCACTACAGCCATCGAAGGACTCGAAAGCATCAGTCCAGATCTGCCGGTCATTCCAATTACGCTTGCCATCATCACCATCATCTTCTTCGTGCAACGGTTTGGCACAGAGAACATTGGCAAGTCGTTTGGAGTGTTCATGCTGCTATGGTTTCTGCTGCTTGGCGTGGTGGGAGCCGTCAGCATCACGTCTTACCCCATGATAATGAAGGCTTTCAATCCATATTACGCTATTGTCCTGCTGACAAAGTCTCCTGAATGGTTCCTAATCCTGGGCGCCGTATTCCTCTGTACCACGGGTGCAGAGGCTCTATATTCCGACCTGGGACATTGCGGCAGGAAAAACATCACCATCAGCTGGGCCTTTGTAAAGACCATGCTCATTCTCAACTATCTGGGACAGGGAGCATGGGTGCTGAACAATGTGCCGGCAGCCTTGTCCGTGAATCCTTTCTTTTCCATCATGCCGCAGAGCATGCTTATCTTCGCCATCATCATGGCCACGGGTGCGGCTATCGTTGCAAGCCAGGCACTTATCAGCGGAACATTCTCCATATTGAGCGAAGCCATGAACCTGCACTTCTGGCCCCGCATGCGAATCAAGCATCCTACACATGTAAAGGGACAGCTCTATATCCCGATGATCAACCTTGCCATGTATATAGGTGTGGTCATCATCATCCTGCTGTTTCGCGACTCCTCACACATGGAGGCAGCCTACGGACTCGCCATCACCATCACCATGCTGATGACCACCCTGCTTCTCGGTTTCTACCTGCACAGCAAGGGTGTGTCGCGAGTCCTCACGATATTGTTTATGGGCGCATACTGCACCATCGAGGCAATCTTCCTGGCAGCCAACCTGTCGAAATTCCTCGCAGGAGGATGGTGTACGATGCTTATTGGCGGAATCCTGTTTCTGATGATGTATGTATGGGTTAGAGCCATGAAGATACGCCACCATTATATCAGAACAAAACCTCTGGATGACTACTATCAGATTATATCCGACATCAAGGCAGACAAGAGTATCCCCAAGTACGCCTCCAACCTTGTCTATATAAACCATGCCAACAAGGAAGGCACCGTAGACAACAAACTGCTCTACTCCATCATCAACAAGCAGCCTAAACGTGCTGACCACTACTGGCTTATCAACATGGAGTTTACCGATACGCCAGACACGTTGGAGTACAGATTTGATACCCTGGTACCCGATACCCTCTACAGCATTACGATGCGCATTGGTTTCCGCATAGAGCCCCGGGTGAGTCTCTACTTGAGGCAAGTGGTGGAAGACCTTGTGGCTGACGGAAAAGTTGATCTGACCAGCTCCTATCCGTCGCTCCGCAAAAACGGTATTCCTGGCGATTTCCGATTCATCATCATCCACCGAGTATATTATCCGGAGAGTTCCGTCAACCGCCAGCAGAACCTGCTAATGAGTATGTATGCACTCATCAGCAAGATAGGCATCGACGAACCAAAGGCATTGGGACTCGACACTTCTATGGTGGTGGTAGAACGTGTACCGCTCATCATCAGCCAACGCAACGGAAGCATAAGACGCATCACGCAAATCGTGGAAGAAGAGTAAGTCCTGTCGCAAGATAATATTTTTTCAAGTGATATATAGATACTGAAACGTTACGTAGGCAAAGGCGCATCACAAGGATGGCTCGAAGGCTTGCCGAAGGCGGTGCCTGGCAAGATGGGGATGCTTACTCCGTGGGGCCGGTGTATTGGCCGATGAAGAAGATGGTGTTGGTAGCGCGCTCGGTAATCATGTAGATGAACGGGCGGTTGGCATGGAACACCACGTGGCGGGGCTCATCGGGCTGATACATCGACATCATCATGGTGGCGGCGGTGACTGCGGCGGCCTTGGTTCCCTTCTCGCTCACCTCAATCTTTGCCTTTTGCAGCATGGTCGACACATACATGGGGGCGTCGGTCATATTGCTGAAATTGGCCTGGCCAGCTTGGAATATAGACGGGGCGCCAAGGGCTGAGATGGGCTGGTTGAGCGGGGTCTCGGTGGTGGTGGAGAAGCGGGGCAGCTTCAGATCGACCAAACACTTGGTCATGTTGGCCTGCAGCTCGGCAAACTTCTTGCCGTTGAGCAGCTGCGCCACCTCGGTGGTCGACTTGCCCTCAGCGGGCAGGATAATGGTCATCGAGTAGGTGCCATTGCCGTAAGGAAGGGTCACGGCGGCGTAATCCTTATTGTCGGCATACATGAACTTATGTTCCTGCTGCATCATGTCGACCTTCTTGATGTCGCGGGTGAAACCGCGGAACTCCTCCGTCTTGGTCTGGCTCTTGTCGAACTTGGAAGCCCAAGTGCCGTTGAAGTAGATGGCGTTCATCAGCACTGCGGTGGCATTGGCGTCGAGCTGGTCAACAATCTTGGGAATCATGCCGTCGGTTTGCTTGGCACACCATCCGTTGATCTTGCTCAGGGTCTTGGGCGACGTGAAATCCATGCTCTCCACCTGTGCCTCGAAGAGGGCCTTCATAGCGGTGGCATACTCATTCTTGAAGGTCACCTGCTTGTTCACGGCAATGCAGTTGGCTATGTTAATCTGGGTACGACGGTCGAGAGCCGACGCATGATTGATAATCGACTTATAGGCGTCGTTGAGCGTCTGCAACGATGTGCCGTCCTGCCCCAATGCCTTCATGATCTCGGTCTGCGTGGCGCCTTCGGCACCATTGGCCAGCATGCCCATGAGGTAGGCCACGCTGATGGGCGAGAGAACCTTCGAGTCCATACCCTCCTGGGTGCGGAAAAGGTTGAAGGCAAAGTCGTTGGTCTGGGCCACAGCCTTCTGCTCAGCGTCGCTCAGAACGAGGTATTGCTCATCGAGGTTGCTCTCGATCTTGGTTGCATTCATACTGTTATCCGTCTTCTGATGGTTCTTCTGCGTGGCGCACGAGCCAAGCGTGGTAGCGGCCAGGGCTGCCATAACGGCTGCATGACCTATGTGTACGATATTTTTTTTCATTTTACAACTAACTTTGTTTTGTTTACAATCCATACTTTTCAGCTTGTTTATTTACATAAATACGCAAAAGGGTGGATTATTGCATGGGCTGACTATATACTTTTGCAAAAACAGGGCAAAAGCATTGTTCTTTTGGGGAAGGAAAAAGACTTTGACTCACAATCCTGCAACTTGATTTCCTGCATGAAAGAGATAAACTCATAGGTCTTGTTATTGTTTATGGCTTGCTGCTCAAACAACTCGTAGTCGAGCACCTTTCTTCGCTTCAAGAACAAGGTCATCTAAGCGTCATAGTGGATGTTTCCCAACAAGAAGATAGCAAATACCAACTTATTGTAGAAGAAGATATGTCAGTATTATTTGTTTCATCTCGATTTGTGGCATAACAAATAATACTGTATCTTTGCATAAGGATGAATAAGAAAAAATCATAACTCTCAATCTTTTCATTTATGCAAGACACGAATATCCATACCGGCGTTTACGAACAGATTATCAACCGCCTCTTCAAACAGAAATTGAACGAGGTGGACACCGGGCGATTCTATATAGGCAAGAAGCTGATTTCGAAGGATGATGCTGTGAATATTCTCAGCAAGTATCTGCAGCACCTTATCGAGGGGACGTTTTCTGGTACACCCGACGATCAGGATGCCGACAAATATACTGATTTTATTAATTCCGTTATCAAGACATTAGGCAAGGAATTCAACGTGGAGGACACGGAGCTCGAACTTATTGACGCTCAGAAAAGCATCCTGACAGCTGTTGTAGACCGCACAAACTGCGAATATCCAGACATAGAGCAACACCTGAAAGCCATCACCCCTATAACCTCCCTCAGCCGAAGCGCCTTGTTCTTCGGAGGCAGAGGTCCAGCCGACATGGAGAGCGAGCTTAACCGCGAGATTCTCTGTGCCGACGAGATATGGTGGGAGGTGTCGTTTATCAAGACAAGCGGACTTAATCTGCTCTGGAACAGCTTGCGTAAGTTCACAAGCGAGGGCAAGAAACTGCGCGTCATTACAACCACATACACAGGTGCCACGGATTACGACGCCATCGTACGATTGGCTTCCTTGCCAAACACGGAGATTAAGATCTCGTACGACGGAACGCAAGACCGTCTGCATGCCAAATCCTATATCTTCCTTCGTAACTCTGGCTTCCACACGGCTTATATCGGTTCGAGCAATCTCTCGCTTTACGCCTTGAAGGATGGCAAGGAATGGAATTTCAAGGCCACTCAGTTTGAGCTGCCACAGGTTATCTACAAGGTGCGCAATTCGTTTGAGGCATATTGGTGCGACTCTACATTCGAGAACTTCATTCCCGGCGTTAGCGACGAACGGTTGAAGAAGGCATTGGGAGCCGATTGGGAAACGCCATTGCTTGATTTCTCGGCTCTCGACCTCATGCGTGCCAAAGACTATCAGCAGGAGATATTGGAGAAGCTGGATGTGGAGCGAAATGTGCACGGCCATTTCCGCAACCTTGTGGTGGCTGCCACAGGCACGGGAAAGACCGTTATAGCAGCCTTCGACTTCAAACGCTACCGCGAGACTCATCCCGACTGCCGTTTTCTCTTCATCGCCCATCGCCAGGAAATCCTTCGCCAGGCCATGCTCACCTTCCGCATAGTGCTCGAAGACCCTAACTTCGGTAGCGTATGGGACGGTAACAACGAGCCATCAAGCTATCAGCATGTCTTTGCAAGCAAGGACACATTGCGCAACCGACTGGACAGTCTGCAGCTTACTGAGGACTTCTACGATTATATGGTTGTGGACGAGGTTCATCACATCGTGGCTCCAACCTACGTCAAACTGATTACTTACTTCAAGCCCCACATTCTGCTTGGTCTTACAGCAACGCCCGAACGTACAAACGAACAGGAGGATATCACGGTTTTCTTCGACGGACATATCTCTGCCGAAATACGTCTTCCAGCTGCCCTGAATGCCGGATTGCTCGCTCCGTTCCATTATTATGGCATCCCGGATAATGTGGATTTGACGGAAGTGAAATGGAGCGGCCACGGCTACGACATCTCCGAGCTGTCGCGTGTCTACACCCGGAACGATTTCCGTACAGGTCTCATCCTGAAGAAGATGCAGGAGTATATTGGAAACAGCCGACTCAACAAGGTCCGTGCGCTTTGCTTCTGTGTAGACAAGGAACACGCACGGTTCATGAACGCCAAGTTCACGCTTGCCGGACTGCATACGGATGTGCTTACGAGTGACGACGACAACCACCATCGGGCCCTCGTCAAGAAGCAGCTTCAGACAGGCAAAATCAACTACCTCTTCGTTGTAGACCTCTTCAACGAGGGTGTGGATATTCCTGAGGTCGACACCATTCTGTTCCTTCGTCCTACCGAAAGTGCCACGGTCTTCCTCCAGCAGTTTGGCCGAGGACTCCGTCTGCACAAGGGCAAGGACCATCTTACCGTACTCGACTTTGTAGGTCATTCGCGTGCCGAGTTCAGTTATAAGGACCGCTTTGAGGCTCTCATAGGCCGCCATTCGCGCAACATCAGGGAAGAGATTGAGGGTGGCTTTACCAATGCCCCCTTCGGTTGCAAGATAGTATTGGAAGAAAAGGCAAAAGAGGAAATCCTTGCCAACATCGACGGCTATCTGCGCAGCCTCAACCGAAGCAGAATCGTCAAGGAGATAGCCACCTACCACAAAGTATGCAACGGCTCGTTCTCACTTAAGGGTTTCTTGGCTTACAGCCACATTCCTTTCCACAAGATATACGGCAGCCTTACGTGGGGCGAGATGTGCCAGATGGCTGGCGTCCAGAGTAATGTATCGGTACACTCTGCACAAATAAAGTTTGCCGTCACAAAGAAATGGCTCGCTACCGACTCGTTCTCTTACTTCACCCAACTGCTACGGTTCGTGGAGAGCGGTTTCCGTTGCGACACCCGTTCTTTCTCCGAACAGCAGAAGCGTTGTGCCGTGATGCTTTATTACGACCTTTACGACAAGGCGGGCACTTACGCCAGCATCGAGGAGATGTTCCGCGATTTAGCCTCCGACCAACTGTTCATACAGGAGTTGCGTGAGGTTGTGGATTATCTGCGAGACAGATGTTCGGCACCAGAGAAAGCCGACAATTCGGTCTACAAGGAATGGAATCCGCTTCGTCTGCATGGCGTCTACTCCAAAGCACAGATACAGGCTGCGCTCGGACTTTCCACCATAGAGCGCAAATCTCCGTCACGCGAAGGCGTCGAGCGTTTGAAGGACATCAAGCTTGAGGCGATGTACGTAGACATCATAAAGAAACGCGAGGAGGGTTCGATGACTGCATATAAGGACTACGCCCAGAACCGTGAATTCTTCCATTGGGAGACGCAAAACCGAGTGCGCGAGGGCAGTCGTGAGGCAGAGGCTTATCGTAATGGCGAGAACAACATGCTCCTCTTCGTGCGTCAGCAAGTGGAGCATCCCGACTACGGTTGCCGTATGGGGTTCACCTATCTCGGACAGGTCACGATTAAGAGCATAGAGGGCTCAAAGCCGATGCAGATAGTGTGGCATCTGAACACGCCAATGTCTGAAGCCACCTACGCCTTTGCAAGTCAATATAAAGCTATTGGATAATTATGAACACAGAAGAAAGAAAACATATAGAAGTGGTTGCCGCCGTTATCTGCGACGGCAACCGCATATTTGCCACACAAAGAGGATATGGCGAATGGAAGGACCGGTGGGAGTTTCCGGGCGGAAAGATGGAGCCTGGCGAAACGCCCGAAGCTGCCCTGCAAAGAGAGATACGAGAGGAGCTGGCAACGGATATCTCCGTGGAAAGCCTCCTCACCACAGTCTGCTACGACTACCCCAACTTCCACCTAACCATGCATTGCTACCTCTGCAAGGTCAAGAGCGGCAAACTCACTCTCCTCGAACACGAGGCAGCCAAGTGGCTCACGCGCGACGAGCTGGGATGTGTGAAGTGGCTGCCGGCTGATGAGGAAGTGGTGGAGAAGATAAGAATCTGATTTAAACCAAGGAATGTATTTTCAAAAATATAGACAGTCAGCCATATTGAACTAATTGAATAATAATTTCATTTCTTGGCATGGAGTTTGCGAAATACAAAATACCACTAAGCTCTTTTGCCAAAAGTTATTATTAATCTAAATTGGAATTTATGGAAAAGACTGAATTATTTGTTTGCAGATGTCATGATGTCAGCCATCAGTTGGTTTTAGGGACTCTCGAACCCACAGAAGACGAGGAACGCGTTGTTTATGGAAGTTTCCATCTTGTTCATCTTGAATTTTGGGATAAACTAAAAAGCGCTACTAAATATCTCTTTGGCAGAAAGCGCAAGGACGGTGATTTTGACGCGTTGTTGTTACGTCCCGAAGATGCTGACAGAATGGAATGGTTTGCCAACTTTTTGGATGGAGGCGTTTCGGCTACAGATAAGGCTGTCGCTCCCTTTTATTTCACATTCAGCAGCAAAGAAAATGTGTATGACGTGGCTCTTGAATTCTATCAATACAAGCTCAACGACGGAAGTATTCAGACCGAGTACGAGATGTCGGTATGTGTGTCCCTTAAGCCCGGCAACATCTTATACAGACTCTATCGCGCCGCCAAATATCTATCCGGCTACCGCTCCTGCTACGGCGACTTCGACTCCTTCGAGTTCTTGCCCGTTGATGCTGCGAAGCTTCGGAGTATGGTGAGTGGATTGAGGGCATGTTAGGTTTATGTGACAAGCCACCAAATACAATCCAACTTATTCTATCTACGGCAGAACCTGTTGGCGGAATCAATTTAGTGCATACTTAATTCTACCAATGGGCTTGTCGTTAATGAAGTTTACGTATTGCAGAATGGTAAGTGCACTAATTTTGCCAATGATTCTGGCAAACAAACCATTCGTTATTTTTGCGTAGTTCCTGATGACCAAGAACTGGTCTGTAAGTTGTGAGAATATTGTCTCAATCCTCTTTCTTGCCTTTGCGGTCATTGAACTGTCTCCTTGATATGAGATTGGGAATGCTGTCCTTGTACTCTTGCAATTTATAGTCGAACAACCACTTCTCACTATCAATGCTCTCGGTCTCTGCTGTCAGGGATAGCGCCACCACTTCCAAATCCGAAAACTTGGGAACAGGACCACGACGTGGAACATTACCTGATTCATTGACGAGTTTTTCAGATAATTGCTTGCATATCTCAAGTATTTTGACGAATTTTGTATAAAGGTTGTACATACGATGGTTTGAACTTAATGTTTTGAGCACCACTCAAGTTACTAAAAATCAGCGATATATACAACCTTTTACTCATATTTATCAACTTAGATTAATTCCGCCAACGGGTATACTTAATTATTCCCAACAACATCCCCCACTATACTCTTAACAACATTGTCTATGCCCTCTTCCGAAGCATACAAGTGATGTTCGTGCAATATGCGCAAAGCCTCTTCCTGATCATTCTTTGGAGCTATCGAAGGCCATATGCGCTTGATGGGTGTAGGTGTTATGATGTAGCTGTTAAGCGTCAGATTCTTGTGCTTCTTCACTTCCTCAATATCGTTGATAGCGTGCGCAAGCTTCACCTTGTCGCAACTCAGCACGTCGCCCTTTTCATGCAACATGCCATGAGGCTCAATGAAGCTAATCCATTGCTGTTTGCCTTTTACTATCCACATAATGAAATCGGGGTAGAAACCCGCATTTATGAAGAAGCCCGTGCCTTGCTTGCTCTTGTTGCGCAACAAATACATCTCGCATCCTTGCAGCTCTTGCGGTTGCTTATTGCAATACCTCATGATAGCGTTCAGAAATTCGGTCTCGCTCTCGTTTAGAGCTACTGGCGAAACCGGAATCTCCTGCCTCTCGCCTTTCTTCAGCGGATATGACAATAGTGGTTGATACAGATGCCTGTCGAATAATACAGCCTTGAATTTAGGCGGCAAAATTATCACCTCTTCATTGCCTACCGCATCGTCCTCAAGTTTTCTCTTCAGCTTATCCAACTGTTGGCTAAGCAATTCGGTTTTCTGCTCAGGAAGCACCTCAAGACGATATTCCTTGTCCTGCATTACATCCGACTCTTTCAGCTTGTCAACCTTTGTATTTTTGCTCAGCCATTGTTTCTTGTGCAACGTGAAGAAAACCTTCAGGTACATCTTCAATAGCGACAACGCCATGTCGTGCCAACGCTCCACACGCTCCTGCAAACTGCCGGCACGCAGGTATTCTTCAGAAGCATAGAGCGTGTACCACGCATCGTTTTTCCACAGCAGGTCGTCCATAGCCTCAAAGCTGATATAGATATTGTAGAACTTCTCCTGCAACTTATATTCGCGCAGTTCCAGCCAAAGGCGCCTTTTGTTTATCAATCTTATCTCACGATAGCTATTGGCGTCGTTCTTGAATTTTACGCTATTCTTCTTTATTGAGTTATGTTCATCCTCCTCATCGTCATCAATCGCCTTGCTCGAATTGTGATATACGTTCGGATATTTGTCGAGAGTAAGCGAAAACTGATAATCGTTGTTATACTCAAGGTCAATACGAGGAAACTCTTCAAAGAATTTCTTTGTCATATTTTCCGGCTCGCGCAGATGAATGAGTTTTTTCGCCTCAATATCCACGAAGGTGGGCTTTATCTTGATAGTTATCGTCTCTGGCTTTATCTCCTCCTTCTTGATTTCATCCTCAAACTTTGACACATACTTTGAGTCCATGCCGAATATGCGCAAGGTTTCCAACACCTCCACATGCTCAGGCAATCCTTCAGGCAGCTGCTCTGGCTGCAAGGCGTTGGTGCGCTTCAAGCAGAAGTCGACACCTTTCAGACGCACACCACGTCCAAATAGCTGTATAATCTCCGAACCTTTGCTCTTGCCCACATTCATAAGGCACATCGTCGACACACGCCATGAAGACCATCCCTCGGTAAACTTCTTTGCGCCTATCAGCAAGTTGACCGTAGATGCGTCATCATTCACAGCATCAAATTGCGACACGCCTCCTGTGTAGTCGGTGGCTCGAATTTCTGCGAAGCCCTGACATGCCTTCACCACATCAGCCGGCTTGCCAACATTTATCACACCAAACGGCCGATGCTCGTTGTGAGCGGTATAAAGGGCTATCTCGCCATCCACACCACGCATGTTGTCGAGCACGAGACTGCTGCCAGCGGTATAACCGTTGAAGAGCAGCTGCATCATGCCGTCGTAAATCATTTGAGCCGTGAGTTCTCTGCCTTTCAGGTAAGCGAAGTAGTTCTCAAACACATCTCTACCCTTAGCATTTGCACAACCTTCTTTAAGGAGTGCCTCGATAGCTCTCACGGTCTCGCCACCCTTATTATACATCACCTTAGCCAACATCTCTACCACACGCACCACATCACTCATCAGAGCCTTGGCCTCCTGCGACGTGTCGCTTGCCGAAACGGTATGGCCTATGAATATTGCCAACGGACGTGCTATCTGCAACGGGGCTACAGCTTCTTGGTTTTCGGCGTAAAGCAGTTGTTGCTCGTAGAAGCCCATCAGTCCGCCCACCTCATAGATGAACATATTGGGGTCGTCGGGCTCCACGTCGATGTTGCATGTGTCAAACTCCTTGCCGTAGCCTTCATGGTAGAAGTGGCGGTAGCTATAGTCGAAGATGGTGCTCACGCCATACTCACGCAGCAGTTTGTTGTCCGTGCCATTAGCGTTGTCTACGGCCTGCCCGAGAGTGGCTGAATATTCTATACAGAATCCGCGTCGCGACAACTGGTCGCGATAGGGCTTCTGTGTGTCGCCACCCTGGGCGTTGTGCGCCTCGTCCACCAGCACGATGTTGTTCTCTTCAAATGCCGCCACATCTACGGTTGTCGGACCGTTCTCATTCTTCAGTTTCGTCACCTCTATCACCTGCACACAATCCTGCGTTGTCCATGCCGCATTGCTCTTGTTGAAAGCCAATGCTGGGAATCCGCTAAGCTTCAATTCCTCGATGTGCTGGCGCGAAAGGCCATCCTTAGGCGTTACGAGCAGCATGTTGTCGAAACTCTTGCGATGGTATTTCTGTGCATAATGCAGCACCTGCTTGAGGTTGACGTGCATCATCAGCGTCTTTCCCGAACCGGTGGCACACCACACAGCCACCTTGCGCAGCTCGTCGGCTGTCACCCTCTTTCCTTTGAAGGGTTGCGTATAGTTGCCTTCGGGCATTTGGCAGAACACGGTATTACAGTATCGTGTAATAGCTTCAGCCAGTGCGTCGGCATCGTGGAAGTATCGATCGAGGTAAGCCTCCATCATCAGCAGTTCTATATACTGAAAATGCTTCCAGCGCACCTTGTCCGTGCGCCCTTGGTTTATCTCCTCCGTATGGCGCACGATGTTGCGGTCATACTCCTGCAACTCGTCGAGCGTGATGCCCGAGCCATCGTCTATCAGATTGGATAGCAAGGTGCAGAATTTCGTGCCTCCGTCCTCGTTGTAGCCTTCGCTGTCAGAGCCGCCAAGCATTTGCGTCAGTTTGTCGAGCTGTCTTACTCCAAGCAGTTTTAGCATAAAGTGGTTGAGCAGCAGCGAGTTTTTCAGCTCTGCCTTCACCCCAATGGTTGATGTCGATTTCTTTGCCATTTGTCAGTTATGCTTAGTCGTTAGGAAACATGCGATATTCAAATTCCGTCTCTGTCTGTCTCAACTTGCCGTCGAGAATTGTTCCGAGGGTTGTTTCGCCGTTGATATATATCTGCTTGAATGGTTTGCAGTCGACGGAGCTGAGGAAGATCTTAACCTCTTCGTCTGTCACTTGTGCGGTGTTGCGCCATATTATCATGGTGCGCTTGCCCCTGCGCGTAGTGCCCGTCACAACTTGCATACCTTCTGCGGGCCACAGCATCTTTTCCACGTTCAGACCTAACAGGTAGTTGAATGTTTCAACTACGTCGATTGTCTGCTCCGTTTTCTCGTTGCCATGGGTTATTTGCATCTTCACGCCGAACGGATTTGCCATCCAGTCGGTATGCATCCAGTTCTGCTGCGACTGCATATCCATCACGTAGCCGATGGTGTCGGCACCAAGCTTCTCCTCATACCATGCGCCTGTTTTTGGCGTGCGGAAGAGGTTGTTGAGCGTATCCTCATATTGCTCAAGGCGGATGTACTTGACCACACCACCACCTTTCCACATGTGGGTATCTGTCACGCCCGACTTGTCTCCAAACAGAGTATTCTTTATTCGGCGCAACGGAATACTGTCGAAATACTCGTTAGCCTCTACATTTATAAATTTTCGATGAGATTTCAAACATACAGCTCCTGATGTAGCGGAACCGGCAAAGTAATCCATCACAAGTTCTCCTTCTTTGGTTGTAGAGTCAAGAATACGATCAATCAGCTTTTCGGGTTTCTTTCCCTTCTTCAGGACAACTCCACCTTCATTGTGAATATCATTTGGTAAAACGTCGTCCCATATATCCGAAACCTTTTCAACAGGAACAATCTTGTCTCCTATTCTGCGTAGGCGGTCTTTGTAGAACAGGATTGTTTGACCATTTGTTATATAATAATCATTGAATCCATCTTCTCTTGGTAAAACATAGACCTTTTCAGGGTGCTTTTTTGATTCTTTACTTAGTTTAACAACCTCTTGACTAACACTATCTGTATCTAAGGCAGCAAGACGGATAACCCTTTCCGAGTTATCAATGACAAACTTTAATAATTCATCATTATACGCATCACCTAATTGCTTTCGGAGTTGTGTCTTTGCAACACCTTTTTCCTTTGCAAACTCATCTAGTACAGTTGAATATTCCCATTTCTCAGGTTTTGCATTAATATTCAATATCATCTTACCATACCTATCATCATATCCCTTTTCTCTAAAAGCATCTTGCGGTTGCCATTTACCTTGTCCGTTAGAGTACATGACAACATTCTCGCTAATATTAACGAGTCCAGGGTTGATAACTTTTGCACCTGTTATTGAAGCTCGTCGAATGGTAATGTTGGCTTTGCGGTTCTCGTCGCCAAGCTGCATATCCATGAGTCCAATAAGCTTGTCCAACTCTTTAATGTCAATACTTACGGCTATGCTGCCACCTTCTTTGAAATAGCGCTTGCTCAAATCAAGACGGTCGTTAATGCAAGAAAGCCAACTACTTTCTTGATAGGCATCCTTATAAAGAAAATCGTCACCACCCGTATTATACGGAGGGTCAATATACACACACTTTACCTGCTCTTGATACTTCTCCTGCAACAATTCCAGCGCCTGGAAATTCTCCGAGTTCACAAGCAGTCCGTCACATTGCGCATCTATATCCTCCATGCTTTCCAATAGCCTATGTTTGAAATCGTTGTTGAAGAAAGCCGTATCAAGCACAAGGTGCGGATTCTCTTCGAGGAATCTCTCTGTCAGCGGTTCGCTATATCCCTCTGTGGTTAAATCTCTTTCAATCTCATCAATAGCAAACAAGCGCACCCACTCTTTGCGCTGTTCTTCATTTGCACAAATATCAGCATAGAGCGATTCAGGCACACGGTCGAGCGTGATGCAGTAGTCGCTCTGCACCACAAACTTCTTCTTCAGCCAAAGCTTCTTCTGGAAGTCTTCAAGTCCGGCAAGCATCTGTATAATCTCTTCGCCCACGGCCTTGATGGTCTTCGCCTCGGCAAGTGTGCGGCGAAGGTTGTTGTAGTCGAGGTCAGACACGTGCATTATCTCGTTCTTCAGATAGAAGTCGAGCTCACGGCGAAGGAAGTCGCCAAGATTCTTGTGTATGAAATAGTCACTTGAGTTCTTGGTGGTATATCGGTTGATGTGGCGACGCAGTTCCTCCTTGTCGTTTCCCTCCATGATGGCGAGAAGGTCGAGATAGTCGTCTTTATACTTAGCCTGGATGATGTCGGCAAGTGTAGCGTAGGTGGCGTTGTTGAGCATCTTCTGCTCATTGCCCCTCTTCCTCATCAGTTCGTAGGTGAAGTAGATGTGCAGCACGCCGTCCTCCTCTATCTGCACGGGGACGAAGTCGGACGCGGGTTCCTCGCCAGGCCCCGTCACACCATCCCACAACTTGAACTTGCGTGCCCAGTCTTTCTGCTCCTTCTCGTTGTTCTTCAGCTGAACAGCATTCTTCAGCGTGAACTCCACCTCCTTGCCGTTCTTCAGCTTGAAGCGGTAGTTCTTGAAAGCCTCCGATGTCTTTATGTAGTATTGGTCGGCATTTGCCCAATGGAGCTTCACCTCTTCCCCATTGTAAGGCACAAGGTATGTGGCATCGCCACCATTCATATAGCGACGCTGCGAGATGAAATCGCCCTTGTCGTAGTAGCGGCTGAAGAAATCGTTGAGAGCTGTGAGTATGCGTGGCAGCATGACCGTAGGGTCGCCGGTTTCCTCCAGTTTCTGGCGTAGCTCGACGATGGTCTTTTTCTTGTTGATATCTTCCATCTTCTCGCCATCCTCCTGATACATGCGTATGCGGTCGTTTAGCTGGCGCTTTATCTCCGCCACATTCACGCTGGCTCCTTGTTGTTCTGCAAGCAAAGCCTCTATTTCGCGACACAACGCATTCTCGTCAGGCTCGTCATTGAGTCCGAAGAAAGCTTCTATCTCTGCTTTCTTCTGTGCCATGATACGATAAATGCCGAAGTCGAGTTCGGCTGCATCGTCAATCATAAACATCTCACGCAGGGTCTTAACAAATGCGTTTATTGTATTTTGGGTCTGTTCATTCATACGGATTTTGTTTATTCATGCAAATATATCAAAACTTTATGAGAAAAGCGATTATTTTTAAGGATTCTTTGATTTTGACTTCCGTCACATTCCGACAAATAGCAATAACCCAAACGGTCAAAAACTCAAATTCCAGGCAAGCCCCAATGACCGATTGGGGGTTAAAGACAAACAAAATCCACTATTTAAAAAAAATAAAAATACAAGCAAGCCATAATAACCGGTTTGGGATAAAAACCAGCCTTTATTTTTGGGTTTCAATAAAAAGTAGTATCTTTGGAATTCAAATGAAATCAAGACAATAATGGTATTTTATTTTTCAGGTACAGGCAACAGCAAGCATGTGGCGCAACGGCTGGCACAGGCAACCGGCGAAAGCTGCATTTCGATAACAGACTGCATGAGCAAGGACGAATGTTCGTTTTCCTTAAGCGAGGATGAACGTGTGGGATTTGTCACCCCCGTGTATTTCTGGGGGCTGCCCGACATCGTCGTGAGGTTTGTCAACAAGCTGACTCTCACGGGGCTCCATCACAACTTCATCTATCATGTGCTCACATTCGGAACCACTACCGGGCAGGCTCATTATATGATGCAGGAATTGCTCAAGAAGAAGGGGCTGCGGCTGGATGCGAAGTATAATGTGAGAATGGTGGATGTATGGACTCCGATATTCGATGTGTCGGACCACGAGAAATGCCTGCGAAAAACGGAAGAAGCCGAAAAGAGCATTGCCAAGACCACGGCAAGGGCTGCAGCACGCAAGGCTGGCAACTTTGATTGTCTGCGTTTTCCGCATTGGCTTGCCCATTGGTATTATCTCACCTACGGGAAGCAGCGCAAGACGAAGAATTTCCATGTGATGAACGACAGATGTGTAGGTTGCGGGAAATGCGCCAGCCAATGTCCGGAACAAGCCATAGAATGCAAGGACGGCTATCCTGTATGGACGAAAGAGAAATGCACGCTGTGTCTCAGATGCCTGCACCACTGCCCCCGTTTTGCCATACAATATGGCAGACACACCATGAAGCATGGGCAGTTCGTGCATCCCGGAGAAAGGGGGCAGGATGCTTGAAAGGAAAAAGGATGAATATCAGGTTGGGGCAACAGCTTTTCGAGGTAATCGATATTGACTGACAAGTTTTCAAACTATACAGTCTGAAGAGAAGCCTTTCTCAATCGTAGAACTTCAAGAAGGTCTACCCGTTGGCGGAATTCATTTAGTGCACACTTAATCTTAATGACCGATTCTGGTAAAATGAGCACGGTGCTTGCCCAACAGGGGTACGCTGCTTTCTCATTATGGGCACGCTGCTTTCCCCGGATGGGCATAATTGCTGTCAGGCAGCTGCCCAATAAGTTGATGTTGTAATACCCATATTCCTGTTTTCAGGATTCTGCCAACGCTGGCAATTCATGCTATCTGACAATTCCATCCATCAGCAAAACCATCCAGACAATTGGCTGACAATCGCCAGACAGTCAACTGCCTGTTCATCAGAATATTACAACAAAAAACCAGATGATCTGACAGTTTTTCAGCAATTCTTGGTTATACTGATAATCAGCGTTATCGGCAACTTTTTCTCATATCGACCAACTTGCAACCTTTTTTCGTAGCAGGAAAAAAGTTTCAGAAAAGTTGTTTTTTTAGTGTTTCCTCTAAAGAAACATACCCATCCCTTGCCACCGCACCGAAGGCAGCGACCATTCCCTGACAGGCTATGCGGGAGGATTGGAGGCAAAGAGAGGTTACATATACAAAAAAATCCGATTAAGCGAGAGGAGAGAGAAATTTGCTCGCATAAAATTGTTGCAGTATCAATATAAAAATCGTAATTTTGCATTACAGAGAGAAAAACAACGAACTCAAACAGAAAGGTTTCTGATTATATCATAATTATAAGGCAACATGCAGATATTATTAGCAAACGCCAAGATAATGTTCGACAAGACGGACAGGAAGCCGGTCTCCACCCCACTCTTCCAGACCGTAGCCGACACTCTGGCTGCGGAGATGGCAAGGATGGGCGTAGAGGATTTGGCCCGGCAGCTGGATTGCAGCCGGAAGATAGCGGCAGAGAACTGGAGACGCTATCAAGACTTTATGGCAGCCGAGAAGATGCCTGCCCTGCTTGCCTTCAATGGTCAGGCATACAAGCATCTGTGTGCCTGTACATTGAGCGACGAGGCTTTGGAGTATGCCCAGAAGCATCTTTGGATAACGTGTTTTCTCTATGGTCTGCTGCGCCCTATGGACGGCATAGTGCCCTATCGCATGGAACATTGTGTAACGCTCGAAGCCACAAACGACAAGCCCATCAATCAGTTCTGGAAAGACCGACTGACAGATGTGCTAATAGACAGCGTGAAGGCTGACGACGGCATCCTCCTGCATCTCTCCACCGAAGAATACGAGCATCTGTTCGACTGGAAGAGAGTCTGCAAGGAAGTGACGGTCGTTCACCCCCTCTTCTATGTACGGCAGAAAGACGGCAGGCTGAAGATGCAGACAGTATGGGCCAAGTCGTGCCGTGGAGCAATGCTACGCTTCATTCTGAACAACCGCATCGTCACTCCCGAAGAACTCTCCGCTTTCAGCTACGAAGGCTTTGAATACGCTCCGCAATCAGGCGACGCAAACAATCCGCATTTCGTAAGAGAGAATATCCGGTAAAGAAGATTATGGCAGAACACCCTGTACTGCATAACGATGAATATAGTTGTTTCTACGGTATCAGGCCTTCAGGCATAATCTGCGTCTAATTCATAGATGATTAAACACTCATCACAACTTGGGTATTAATTTATTATCTAATTTATTTGCTTATGAAAAGAATGATAAGAGTATTGATGATCGTCATTTGTTGTATGATGTCATGCAACATGGCGGCGAATGCAGGCAACGGAAAGCCTATCTCTGTAGATGCACTTCCAGCCAAGGCCCAGACCTTGCTCACCGAGCATTTCAATGGTAAGAAGGTGATGCTTGCAACGATTGAGTCTGGCGTTGTCAGCAGGAGCTATGACGTTGTTCTGAAGAATGGCACGAAGCTGGAGTTCGACAAGAGGGGCAATCTTACTGAGATTGACTGCAAGCAAGGCATTGTGCCCGATCAGCTGATTCCGCAAGCCATAAATAACTACCTGAAGGAGAATTATGAAGGACAATCAGTGAGAAAGATTGAAATAAACAGGAAGGAATACGAAGTGGAACTGACGAACGGACTGGACCTGACCTTCAACAAGCACTTCCAACTGATAGATATTGAATGATAAGCATGGGAGAAGTAAGGATATGCATCCAGTATTACGACTCGCCATGCGGCCGACTGGTCTTGGCTTCTTTCGCTGACAGACTATGCCTTTGCGATTGGAGCGACAATCCTTTTGCAGAGCGCAACATGCTCAGACTTACAAGGAACATGAAGACTTCTTTCAAGACTGAGACAACCTCTGTCTTGGAAGAGACCAAAAGACAACTCGACGAATACTTTGCCGGCAAGCGCAAGGTTTTCGACATACAGTTACGCCTGGCGGGTACTGATTTTCAGCATGAAGTGTGGAACGCTTTGCTCGACATTCCGTACGGAGCGACAAAGAGTTATAAGGATATAGCCCAATGCATCGGCAAGCCCAAAGCCGTGAGAGCCGTAGCAGGAGCCATCGGCGCAAACGGCATCAGCATCCTAATCCCTTGCCATCGCGTAATAGGCAGCGACCATTCACTGACAGGCTATGCGGGAGGATTGGAGGCTAAGAGAGTGTTGCTCGGAATAGAGACGCAAGTATAAATAATTATGTTACCTTTGCGAATACAAAAAAAAAAACAGATACTCTGGCTGCGGAAATGGCGAGGATGGACGTGGAGAATTTATCAAGTAGACTTCCAATAGAGTCGTATTAGAAGTGAGATAGTAAAGACTTTATAAAAGCCGGAGCCTTTTAGTTAAATATTCGCAATGTTTTAGCCTCCGAACGTCATGATTATCACTAAACAGATATCTTTGTGTCGCAAATGACATACCGATTACACATACATCATAAAGCCCTTCGTTTGTAGTAAGTTGTCTATCCCCCACTTACAGACAACTTATTATTAACATATCATTTTTATTAATGGCATTAATCATTTTATATTTTACAGGTGCTCTGGCACTATCCTTTTTGTGTTCCGTCCTCGAGGCGGTACTCCTGTCCACTCCTATGTCGTTCATCTCGATGAAGGAAAACCAAGGCAACAAGACTGCCTCTTTGATGAAACGATACAAGAATAACGTAGACCGCCCCGTGGGCGCTATTCTTTCGCTCAACACCATTGCCCACACCATCGGTTCGGCAGGTGTGGGAGCGGAGTCAATAAAGCTTTTCGGCGAGGAATACTTCGGGGTTATTTCCGCCATCCTTACGCTCCTGATTCTTGTGCTCTCTGAAATCATCCCCAAGACTATCGGAGCTTCATATTGGCGTTCGCTCGCCATGCCGTCGACCAAGATCATCCGCGTGCTCATCTTCATCACCTATCCGCTGGTGCTGCTCTCGGAGCTTATCACAAAGGTGTTCACCCCGAAGGAGCATCAGGCTTCGGTGAGCCGCGAAGAAGTGTCGGCAATGGTGGATGTAGGAACTACGGAGGGTATATTCTGCGAGTCTGAAAGCAAGATAATAAAAAGCTGCATCCGTCTGGCGAGTGTAAAGGCAAGGGAGGTGATGACACCTTCCATCGTGGTGGAGACGGCCAACGTGAACCTGACCATAAAGGAGTTTTACGAGCAGCAGACATGGAATTTCTCTCGCATACCGGTATACGACAAGAGCAAGGAATACATCATCGGTTATGTGCTGAAAGACATGGTGTTGAAGGAGTTGTCGGAAGATAAGTTCGAAACAAGGCTCTCCGACCTCATGCGACCGATTCTTTCTTTCTACGAAGACGATTCGGTGTATCAGATATGGGAGAAGATGCTGGAGAAGCGCGAACACATCTCCATCATCCTTGACGAATATGGTTGTCTGCGTGGCGTGGTCTCAATGGAAGACGTGATAGAGACCATGACCGGAGTGGAAATCGTGGACGAAGACGACGTGGCTGTGGACATGCAGGCTTTTGCCAAGGAAAAGTCGCGCAGGATGTTGCGGAAATAACGTTGAGTCCATGATGCAAGCCGGTCATTAGACCGTGTAATATAATATTTTACCCCCAAACGGTCATTAGGTCATTTAATGTAATATTCTGAACTGTTTGCAGTCTTTTGCCTGTCACAAGGCATCTTATACCAGCTTTAGCTCACTTATGGCCCGCATATTCATAGCTATACGTTTCAACGACGAGTTCAAGAAAGCACTCGTAAGCATACAGGATGCCCTGAAAGCAAGAGGCGTCAGCGGAAACTATTGCCCTTATGGCAACCTCCATATGACTCTTGTCTTCATAGGCGAACGATATGACCTGCAGAAAATCGGAAAGGCTTTGAGCGAAGTGGAATTCAAACCTTTCACCCTGACATTGGACAGACTTGGATCTTTCCCCACGAAAGCCGGAGTCATCTGGTGTGGCACGAAAGAGAACGAACCTGCCACGACTATAGCCAACCTGCTGCGCGAACGCCTCACCGCACATGGAGTTTCTTTCAGCACCAAGGCTTTCTATCCCCACATATCTCTGGTGCGACACCCGTCACAAATCGTTACAGACATCGACGTGCCGGCGGCAAGCATCAAGATAGAACGAGTTTTCGTGATGAAATCCGAACGTATCAATGGAGAACTGGTATATTCTGAGATGACGGCAACAGAATGACGCCTGCACCTGTAATCCTTGCATCATATAAACCCATAATACCACCTATGTTTCCGCCGTTCTGCGTGGGAATATGAATATTTTTGCCTACTTTTGCAGCGTTTTTCATTATAAGTACAAGAAAGAGACATGATTACAGTTGATGGACTGACCGTCGAGTTCGGCGGCACCACCCTATTCAAAGACATCTCCTTCCAGATAAACGAGAAGGACCGTATAGCCCTGATGGGAAAAAATGGAGCAGGCAAGAGCACGCTGCTCAAGATTATCGCTGGTGTCAGGACTGCCACACGAGGCAGCGTTTCGGCACCGAAGGACTGCGTCATCGCCTATCTGCCTCAGCACTTGATGACAGAAGACGGTCGCACAGTGTTCGACGAGACCTGCCAGGCTTTCGCCCATCTGCACGAGATACAGGCTGAAATAGACCGCATCAACAACGAACTTACCACACGCACCGACTACGAGAGCGACGAATATATGCAGCTCATAGAAAAAGTGTCGGCGCTCTCTGAGAAATTCTACGCCATAGACATGTCTCACTTCGAAGAGGACGTGGAGAAGACACTGCTCGGACTTGGTTTTGAGCGCTCTGACTTCAACCGCCCGACGAGCGAATTCTCCGGAGGATGGCGTATGCGTATCGAACTTGCCAAGCTGCTGCTCAAGTCGCCCGACGTGCTGCTGCTCGACGAGCCTACCAACCATCTCGACATAGAATCCATAGGATGGCTCGAAGACTTCATCATCAACAGTTCGAAAGCCGTGGTCGTGATAAGCCACGACCGCAAATTCGTTGACAACATCACCACACGAACCATAGAGGTGACCATGGGGCGCATCTACGACTACAAAGCCACCTACAGCCACTATCTGGAACTGCGCAAGGAGCGCCGCGAACAACAGATGAAGAAATACGAAGAGCAACAGAAGATGATTGCAGAGACGAAAGATTTCATCGAGCGTTTCAAAGGCACATACTCAAAGACTTTCCAGGTGCAGAGCCGCGTGAAGATGCTCGAGAAGCTGGAACTCATCGAAGTGGACGAGGAAGACACGAGCCACCTGCGTCTCAAGTTCCCGCCAAGCCCGCGCAGCGGTTCCTATCCCGTACAGATGAGCGATGTGGCAATGTCGTTCGACGGCAAGAAGATTTTCAGCGGCGTGAACCTCACTGTGGAACGCGGCGACAAGATTGCCTTCGTGGGACGCAACGGCGAGGGTAAGTCAACGCTCGTGAAATGCATCATGGGACAGCTGCAGAACGAAGGTAAACTGGAGCTCGGCCACAACGTGCAGATAGGCTACTTCGCCCAGAACCAGGCATCGCTGCTCGACGGCAACCTCACGGTATTCCAGACCATCGACGACGTGGCAAAAGGCGAAATACGCAACAAGATACGCGACCTGCTCGGCGCATTCATGTTCGGAGGAGAAGACTCCACAAAGAAGGTGAAAGTGCTCTCTGGCGGTGAACGCACGCGACTTGCCATCCTCAAGCTCCTGCTGGAGCCCGTAAACCTGCTCATCCTCGATGAGCCCACCAACCATCTCGACCTCAAGACCAAGGATGTGCTCAAGCAAGCCCTTCAGGACTTCGACGGCACCCTCATCGTGGTAAGCCACGACCGCGACTTCCTCGACGGCCTTGTAAGCAAAGTATACGAATTCGGTCATGGCCGCGTTCGCGAACACCTCTGCGGCATCTACGAATTCCTCGAGACAAAGAAGATGGAAAGTCTGCAGGAGCTGGAAAAGAAATAAGTAGTGACATAGACAACGTGAAAGACTCTTTCTATATAATAAATCCGGAATTGACCAAGGATCTGTTTCGACAATTAGCCTTCATGACATGGCATGGCGATCTTACAAAGAAGACAATGACGGCTATAAGGGTCCAGAAAATGTAATAGACCATTTATGGGAATTTACCAATGGAGCTTGCAGAAAAACAAACAAAATGAAGACAGACAATCATTGAGTCAACAAATACTGCTGCTCGACAAGACTTTTGCATGCATTATTTTCTTTTCCTCCTTCTCACCCTATAGCCCGACCACAGACACCAGAGGGAGAGGATGCCCATCACGAAGATGAATACGTATGTGGCGATGCTGCCGATGAATATTCTGCCGCTATGCAGCTCCAAGGCTACATTCCAGAGCGACATCGGCAGGTGGGCTAAAGCTGAGGGCTGGTGAACCACCGACGTGCCGTCGTAATAATCCGCTATGACAGGAGCGCAGAAATGCTGACTCATGCCAGCTATCGTCTTCTTGCCGAATGGCGGACCGGCTTCTGCCGGAGCCGGCTCATGAGTGAAATAGTCTGTTGCCTTGGCGTGCTGTCTGTCCCATACATACAGTCCGCTGAAGGATCCGCAATACCAGTTTCCATCCTTATCCTTCTGCAACACGTTCAGTCCCATCACGCTCACCGGCGGAGCGGCGCTGATTTTAGTCGCCGCCCGACGCTTGATATCCAGCGAATAGAAACCGTCTGACGCAGACAAGAGCCAATCGCCGCAAGCCTCATCAAAACGCACCATGCGCAGCTTGTCGTTCCATGGATTCCGACTCTTGAGCGCCGTTCCTGGGATGGCAGGAATCTTGTTCTGCACCAGAGCTATCATCACCGGCGGACGCAGACACCATCCTGTCAGCGCCACCAATATAGTGAGCACGATGGTATACCGCCCCACCCTGTCGTGTATCTGAAACGACGCCTTCAGCAAAGCCTTGCGTTTCGGTCTCAGCCAGAAGATAAATCCCGTGACGCAAAGCACCACCAGCACTATAGCAATGGCATCCACGACCAGTCGTCCAGCCATGCCGAAGAGTTCGCCGCTATGCAGGAGCCACACCGCACGGAAAGCCGTCGCCCGTCCGTCGTAACCTTCCGGCTCACGGATTTCAATGCGGCGGAATGTGGTATAAGGCGGCAATGACGTGTAGACGAATGAGCGGCTAAGCACCACCAGCGTGTCGCCATGAGAAGCCACATCAGTCAAGCGCTCATCTTCTCCCAACGGCATCTTTATCTCATGCCATGCGCCATGTACGCCATAACGATAGAGGGCGAAAGGAGATACGGCAAAAATGGCGTTTCCGGAATCACCGGCATTATCATTGGTGTCATTTGCGTTTTTGTCTATCCTGACAACATTTCTAATCTGACGGTAGTCTGCTCCCTCTGGCAGTCCCTCGTTGAAATCTCTGACTGATAAGGCTTTTGCATCTGTAATCCATATACCTCCGCTGCCATATATCAGCAGATGGCGGCACGAGTCAGCGGTGCCTGCGGAAACAGACGGTGGGAGGTGTCCGATATCTGTGGTTCCTCTGAGCAGTCCACCGTTCCAGTCATGGTATTCATAACGGCCGGGCAGATATTTCCTGCTCACGTTCACGTTCTTGATCAGAGAACGATGATTGAGCAGGATGCCCGACACGCAGAACAGCAGCACGAACAGCGTCATGCCGAGCCCTAACCATTTATGTTGTTTTCTCCAAGTGGACTTTTTCATCTTATCAGTTGACGAGTCATAAAGTAGACGACAAGTCTGCAAAATTACAATAATTTATCAATATCTATCGACATTCCCACCTGAAAAGTCACTCCGTCGGTTATCGGACTGTTGAGGTAATAATACTTCGGCTTGTATCCGAAGAGATTGTCCAATGCGGCATTCACCTTCACCGCCTTTCCGATGCGCTGCGAGAGAGAGAGTTTCCAGATGGTATAGGCAGGATAGGATACGGAGACCGTTCCCTGGCTCACATCATAATAGTCTTTGTATTCCACATTCTTCACACCCGAAAGCACACGTCCCTGCAGACCGATGTTCATGCCATAGTGTTTGGTGAACTGACGGTCGTAGTCCAGCCTAACATTCAGGGCATGCTCGCGGGCTGGTATATACTGGTTGTTGATGGTGTTGCCCTTTTTGTCCTTTGCCAGCTGCTCCTTGGTGTAGGCATAGGTGAAGCGCGCACCGAGTCCGTTGTTCCATCTCGCCTGTGCGCCGATTTCTCCTCCGCAAACGCTATAGTCGTCGAGATTGGAATATGGCAGATAAGGCAGCTTGTCGGTCGGCGACTTGAAATATGGTGCTGAGGTGGAAAGCTTGTTCTTCACTTTGTTGTAATACATAGACGCCGTGAAATTGTAGTGTCCCCTGGTGTATTCTGCCGAGATGTTGAAGTTGTGGCTCACTTCCGACTTCAGGTTGGCGTTGCCTTCCACTATCCATATGCCCGACATGTCGAAATTATAGTATTTCTCCTTCAGCGTCGGTGCACGGAATCCCATGCCATATCCGGCACGTATGGCAAGATTGTATATGGGCTTGTAGCAGATGTTCAGCTTCGGAGTGACGTGGGAGTCTCTGCCGTCGGAGAAATAATCATAGCGCAGTGCTGCCACAGCCTCCCATTTGTATGTGATGTGCCAGTCATATTGTGCGAACACATCAAATGAGTTCTGTTTTCTCGTCTCCCCTTCCAGATTGGTGTTATATAGATAGTCGTGCATCAGGTCTGAGCCCACGGTAAGCACGTCTCCCCTGTCGAAGGAGTGGTTATAGAGCAGTCGCAAGGAGTTCTGCACATTGCTGTAGTCACGGATGTCAAGACGGGTGATGCGCTGATAGTCTGACTTGTCATACTGGTCGAAGGCATAACTCGCCTGCAGGTCATCACAGTCTGAGATGTTCCAGTTCATGCGCAGTCCGCCGGAGAAGTCGCGATAGCGCTCCGGCTGGTCTGCCGACCTTACTGTCTCTCTGAAGAAATATCCGGCGCGTCCCGTGAGATTGAAATTCTTCGATGGGGTCCACACCAACTGGTCTTTTATATTCAGCGTCTTGTCGCCATATACGGTAGAGATGATACGCGTCACGGGATCTGCCGCACTATGCACATCATAATTGTCCATGCGGTTGAAGTTGGCAGTCAGCATGTTGTTCCAGTACTTGCCGTTGAGTCCGAACGAGGCTCCATATCTCTGTTCGTTATGTTTGGCGTAGCGGGCGTTCACGTTCAGCGTCCACGGTTGCTTGTTCTGCTTGGTGATGATGTTTATCACTCCCCCCGTGGCATTGCAGCCATAAAGGGCAGAGGCTGCCCCCTTCACTATTTCTATACGTTCCACGTTGTCCATGCAGAGGCGCGTGAAGTCCACATCATCCATGGTCTCGCCAGCCAGCCTCTCTCCATCCACGAGGAAGAGCACTCCCTGTCCGCCGAAACCAGAGAAGTTGAGGTGTGTCTGCTGGTTCATGGCATACGAGAATTCCACTCCTGGCAGTTCCTGCTGCAAGAGGTCCTGCACATTTGTGGCATCGAGCTTCGCGAGGTCCTTTGAGTTGATGACTCGGGTCTGTATCGGCGTGTCTTTCAGAAACTTCGGAGTCCGTGTGCCTGTCACCACCACTTCGCCCAGATCAAACTTGCGGCTGATGGAGTCGAGATATGCCTCGTATGCCAAAGAGTCGCTCACCGACGGCATCGTCGCCGTCATGCCGCCGTTCCTCTCCATCCGGCCTTTCGTCACTACATCATCTATAATGCCGGCTGCCACTGCCGGCTGCCATGCGGCACCTGCCATCAGCATGGAGAATAATATATGCTTCTTCATTTTTCCTTTATCGAGTATTTCCTGAATAGGATATTTTATTGTGTAAGCCAGATTGCCTCTGTTGTGAATCTGCTTTCATGTGATACCGGCATAAATATGGATGCCGGCATAATGTCATGATAGCGTACTATATACTGTATCTATACCGGATACCGGAATCAATACGGATATTTGTAGTTTATGGTGAGATAACACTTCTTGCCATTCGGCGAGAGATAGTTTTCCAACTGCAACGCCGCATAGCTGCCGTTCTTTAGGCGCAGGATAAAGACATGGCGGTTGAGGCTGAACGATGGGGGCATCGGAGGAATCTCCATGCTGAGCCACGACGAGAGCACCTTGTTCACCTCTATTCCCTGCGACGGCACATAGCCCTGGAGCATCTGGTCCTGACTGTTCCACACGGCGTTTTCGCTCCATTCGTCTTCGGTAAACGTCATGTTACGGAATGCCTCACTGCTCTCCGGCAGTTCGTCCATCGACGTATAGGTGGTCTCCAACACAGCGCCTCCATTTGTCCTCACATTGTTGCGATGCACGGCAAAGGTCCAGCTTTCCGGGGCTGTCTGCCCTGCTGTCGGTTCGAAATAGGAAAACGTGTTGTTCTTTATGCCCGCGCCAAACACATCAAACCAATACATATACTGTCCTGCTTTCTTGCCTTGGGTTGCAATGACCTTTCCGTCTTTCCCCTCATCGGCAGTCGTTGGTGTGTCCACCCTGTCGCCTGTGGCCTGCATCGGTATCGGGTAGGCTTCAAATTCGGTCTGCGCCTTCAGTAGCGCTGCCTCGTCGCCGGAGGTGGCAAGCTGGTGCAGTCGGTCGAGGTCTACATAATACCAATCTGTCCAACTGGTGGCATCCATCACTATCTGCCCTTTTGCCGGAACGATTTCTTCCGGTTTGTCGTAGATATCGTCAAAAATACCGTTGCAAGCCGTGAGCATCATCAGCCCCAATCCTGCAACGGTAGTTTTGAGATGATTCCTTTTATTCCAATTCATCATCTGCGATTGATTGTTTTATATATGAATCTAGTATTTTCCGCTTACGGTCATCAGACCATATCTGCCGTATTTTATTTCTTTATGAATTTCTTTCCATTCACAATCACCATACCTTTGTAGCTCTCGCCCACCAGCTGGCCGTTGAGGTTATACATTCTGCCGTCGCTCTTCTTTTCAGTCTTTGCCGAAGAGATTCCTGACGCCTCTGTATTGAAAGAGGTGACGATAGCGAAAGGCATGGCACCCATCTGGAAAGCGTTTACGATGTCTGTCACTTTGTTGCCGTCGTATTTCACGAGGATGTTGTTGTCTTTGGCGGCATTGAACGAATACTGTCCGTCCATGGTCTTGGTGCCATTGTTTTCTGCCGTGAAGTGGAACTCCAGTCCGTCGTTCTTGTAGTCGCGATAGTAGCCGCCCTTCTCCTCGTCATAGGTCAGACCCTTCACGGTGTATGTGCCGAGGGTGAGGTTGCCCATCACAGTATTGTCGAGTGTATAAGTAGGGATTTCCACATCCACTTTCTCAGCGTCGCCGTCGATGTATTTGCGCACGTTGTATGTCACTCCGTCGTTGCCATAGATGAAGGTTCCGCCCACGTTAACGGTGATGGCGCTTGCCACTGGTTTCACATAATATGCCTTGACTTCGTAGGTCAGGTCGAAGGGCATAGATCCATATTTGAACACTGCCTTCAAAGTCAGAGAATTGTCTGCCATATTATAGGAGCCAGATATTGACGAGCCTTCGATGTTCTTCTCTTCACCGTTCACCGTAACCTTAGACCTGAAGGTCTGTTCTGCTATGCTTATCACATGATTCTCTCCCATGCTGAAAGCCACATTCTCGATGGTGAAAGACGGAATGGCTGCCATGCCCTGCATCACGGGCAGCGTGATGTTGCCTGCACTCGTGCTTGCCATTTCAAATCTGACGGTATCGCAGGCATTCCCGGTGTTCTGAGTCAGGACATTAACCGACGAGGGTCCTGCGAAAGTCATAGCACCGTGCATCTGTGCCATCATGCTACTTGCCATCAAAGTGGCTACAATGAGAGTAAAAAATTTCTTCATATAATACAATTTTGTTTCTTTAAATAATTAGTCTGTGGTAATCAAATTTCCGGCTGCAAAATTACAAGGACTTCCAAATTTGCGCAATACCTTAAAATTGGTAATTTATTTCCCGATACTCTATACAAACGATACTTTCCTAACAATAATCAGTAGTCCGGTATCCGGAATAATTACCGATTTGGTTTAACTCGTTGGCGGAATTAATTTATGTTGACAGATATGAGTAAAAGTTGTAAATATCGCTTGATTCTCAGTAAAATCATGAATTGCCAAAAAACTGTCAGACTATCTGGTTTTTCGTTGTAATATCCTGGCAGCCAGATAGTTGACTGTTCAGCAACTGTCAGCTAATTGTCTGGATGGTTTGCTGATAAAAGGAATTGTCAGTAAGCGTATCCGCGATGGTGTAGATTGGACTATAGATTGTTGTTTTTTTTGCATATCATCCATTCCCCTTATAAGGATTGGCGGCATAGGTCGGTGGAATGAAAAGGAAATGTTACTCATCGTAAAAGGCGCACCCCCGATATCGTTGCGTTATCGGGATGGTGCGCCTTGGTTAGTTGCCACCGCAGGCCTTGGGCCTGGCGGTGGGTGTAGAAATCTTATCTCACCACGACCTTGCGGGTAGTAGTCAGGCCGGTGCTGGCGTCGTAGGTGCTGCGCACATACACACCGGGAGCGGTGGGCTTACCATTGAGCATCCTGCCATGAACGTCGAACCAATGGGTGTTGTCGTCGGCGTCGACGGCTATGCCGTCCACATAGGTGGTCTTTCCGAAGGTCAGCTCAAGCGGCTGCTTGTAAGATCCGCAGATGGCGTCCTCGATGAAGTCGACCGTTGCCTCTGCAAGCCATACGTCGCCGTTCTTGACCATGAGGAACCTCAGGTTACACTTGCCCTCGCCCGGAACGGTGAAGTAAGCGTAGCCGTCGGCATCGGTAACCTCCGCCGTGCGACACTCGTCGCCTGCGAACACTCCGACCTCGGCTCCTTGCTGCACCTCATCGTTGAACGTAACACGAGCCGTGATGGTCATGTTGCTCGGATACTTGTGGCGGTCGATGGGCGAGAAGTTGAGCAGCGGGCGCGCCGCAGCCCTCTGTGGGGCGTAAGGCGCCAGGGAAGCGGGATAGGTGAACGTCCTTGTACCCGCACTTGCGCTCTGCAACATGTAACCCTGTCCGGGAACGAGCGCCTTAAGCGAACCTGTCCACTCGTAGCCGTCGAAGATGGCGAACCCATACTGGCCCTTGATCATGTCGCCGTCTTGCGGATCCATGCCGGCCAGGGCGTCGGCCACCGATGCGGTCTGCGTGTTGTTGTAGGCTATCCAGTTCCAACCCGGCACAAGGGTGATGGTGCGGTCGGCCTGCGTTCCACCACTGCCAATGAGCTTGAGCATGCGGGCATTGGTCATTCGCACCTTATACATCGATCGGTTATCTACATCGAAGTTCTTGCCATACCACATACCATTGTCGCAATTGACAAACACGTTCTGCGTCTTGACCGTCTGTACGCCGTCTGCCACATCGGCAAACACGCTCCTGACATCCATGTCGTCGGCCTTGGCGTAGAACGACATCCAGTTCCACCCTGCGCCAAGCATGGTGGCCTGTTCGATCTTGTCGGCCGCCTCAATGCGCAGCGGATCGGCATACTTGCCCACGAGCACATTGGCGCTGAAGGCCACAGGTTGCGATGTGGTGGTAACAGGATACATGATGCCCGTGCTGGCGTCGTAAACCTTGAAGGTGAGCGGCGTGCCAGCGTCGTCGGCATTGCCATACACATCGAGCAGCACGAAACTGTTGTCGTAGCGGGCATTGTAGGTGGGATGGGCCATGCCGCGACACTCGTCGCCCACAAACACACCCACAACATCGTCGGCGTCGTAGCTCGGCTTGCCAAGGATAGAGAGCGTAGCGATAACGCTCATGGTGCTCTCATAGTTGGCGTTGTCGACCGTCCAGTTGGGCTTGTCGCCCTCAACGGTGATGGCGAGCGTGAGCGGTGTGGCTATGCCATCGTTTCCGGTGAGATACACCGTCTCCTCATACTTGCCCACAGGCGTGGCCTCCGTAACCTCGAAAGCGATCGTCTGAGAGGTAAGCGGATCGATGGTGCCATACTCCGCGCTTGCCTTGAGCCACGACGGCAGTCCGCTGAGGGTCCACATCTGCTGTTTTCCGCTCTTGTTGGCGAACGTAGCCTCGAAGGTGTGGCTCTCGCCTACCCGCTTCGTCGTCTTCATGGTGTTCTCGCTCCACGCCAACTCATTGTTGTTGACATAAGCGCTCCAGCATACCGGCAGCGAGAGGTTGCCGTTGGCGTCGCGCAGGTCGCGCACGGTGAAGTGGATCGTGCAGGCAGCCATGGCGGCGGGCGTCTCGTTGAGGGTGATGACAATCTTGTTATCGCTTGCCGTGAACGAATAGTCGACGTTGGTCTCTGACGGTTTCTCCCTCAGGGCGGGAGCGTCGTCGGTGAAGGCGAGGGCATCGGCATAAACAGCCTTGTGGTCGGGTCGCAGCAGGTCGTCGTCGCTGCCCACGGTCACCACCTGATTATAGGCGTCGAGCGTCTTCGTCTCAAAGGGGTAGTAGGCCACGAGACCTTGCTCCTTGCCCGTGAGACGCATCTTGCGGCGTGCCTTGAGGATGTCGGCCGTGAGGATGGCGTTCCACAAGCGGATCTCATCAATGCCAGCCACAAGCTGACGGTCGTACTGGTAGCTTCCGTCGGCGGTGCGTGTGCGGCGTGCGCCCACAATCATGCGGTCACTGGCTGTTGTTCCAATGCCCACCACGCTGGTGGCCAGGGTGCGCTCGCCATCCACATACACGGCCACATTGCCGTTGCGAAGGATGTTGAGAGCCACGTGGTGCCAAGCCTTATCGTGGAGCGATGTGGTGCCGGCAGCGAAGGTGTTGTCGGCCGAGGTGAGTTGCAACACACCGTCGGTGTTCATCCACAGCTCCACCTCGCCCGCCTGCAGCAGCTGGGTCTCGCCTTTCTGCTTGTCGGCGCGCATCCACAGTTCGATGGCGCAGTTGTCGGCGGCGAGCGGCGATACGTCGGCGGTAGGAATGTCGAGATGCGACGTGCCGTCGAGCGCAATGGCCTTGTTCTCGTTGTTGAGATACCAGTTCTCGCCCGTCAGGCGGAGGTGTCGGTTGCGTGCATAGTCGGTGATGACGGTGCCTTCGCCCTCGTCCATCTTCCAGTAGCCAATCAAGTGGCGTGTGGCCGGATTCTTGGTCTTGTTCTTCTCCATCAGCGCTGCCGTCATGTCGTGAGCCTCATCCCATAGCGTGAGCTCGTGGATGGCTCCCGTCAAGCGTTGTCCGATGGCGATCGGTCCGTTGCCGTCGTAAGTCGCCACCGCTTGGTCGGTGAAGAGGTCGGTGGTGGTGGCGTCTTCGGCCACGGCAGCCTTCAGCGTGCAGCCCTTGGCGGTAACGGCATAGTTCATCGTGAGGTATGCCCACTTGTCGGTTGGCATCTCAGCCTTCGACGTATAGACGTTGCTGCCGATCTTCACCTGGAGGTGGCGGTTGTCGTCCACGCCTACTACGAACTTCTGCTGTCCCTTTCCGTGTGAGAGCAATGTGCCTGCGCCCTTGAGGTTCACCCAAGCGTCGATGGCAAAGCTCTTGCCTGCCAAATTGATGTCGGCCTCGGTAGCGGCGGTGTTGTCGGTGCCGGTCATGCCGAGAGCAGTGGCGTGCGACACCTCAGCGCCGTTGAGCACACCGGTGACGATGAAGTTGGCGGTCTTCGTGAGTTCGCCCTTGAGGAAGTTCTCGTTAAACTCGATGCTCACGTCGTCGCCAGGCGAGAGAATGCCGTTGGTAGGTGTCGGCATGCCGAGCGGTTGCGGGCGCTGCATGTCCTTCACGAGGACAATCTCCTCACTGGTGTTGTACACCTCCTCATTGCCGTACGCGCTGACGGAGAGTATGCGGAAGGTGTAGTCGCCGTCGCTGAAGTTGTGCATAGGCAACTTGTACGACACCGTGGCTGTGCTGGGCAGCAACTCGTTGTTCTCTGTCTTGTCAGCCTCATTGATTACGTATTCGCGAACCAGCGTCCAGTCGGTGTCGCCCTGCTTGCGATACTGTATGCGGAACGCCTTGAGGTTGTGGTAGTCGCGGTCAAACTGGCTGAACGAGATGTTCAGGTCGTCGCCGGTCTGCGAGTTGAGCGTAGTGCGGTCGAGCTTCATCGTCACTGCCGATGATGAGGGCACAAACTGCGCCGATACGTATACGGTGTCGGCTATCTGGTCCCATGTGCTTGTCGGGTCGTACTGCGACTGCGAGGCGAGCACGATGCCGATGTTCTTGTAGTCGAGCACGCTGGTGTTGGTCTGCCAGAGCTGCATGGCCTTGGTGACGGTCTCGCCAGCCGGAATCTTGATGATGCGGTTGTCGGTGAGCGGCATGCCGTCGATGGTGATCTTGGCACCGTCGGGATTGCTCTCGTCGATCATCAGGAGTTTGTAGTAAACGTCCTCGTCAATCTCCGAGGCGTTGGTGAGGCGCAGCGTGTAGTTGGCGGCGCTACCCGTAGGCACATTGCTTACCACGGGTACATCCACCGTGATCTGCGGCACCTCGATTTGCATGGTGGCCTCCATGATGGTGGTGCCCGGACGATAATACTTGGTCTTCACCTCGCCCTCATACGGACCAGAGGTCTGTCCGCCACGTGTGCGGAAGATGGGCGAATAAGCACCATACTTATATACGTCCACAGTCAGAGCGTCGTCGTCGCCTTCCTCAGCAAGGGTGTAGCTGAATGACGAGACGTCAGTCTTGGTATCCTCTGAAGTGTGATGCGCTCCGCCTCCAGTCCTTGTAGAGACAGTGCATTGCACACCTGTTCCGTTGATATTCATTCCCCATGAATCAGACAATACGGCAGCCGCAGTAACGGTCCATTCGTGTGTGCTTCCACTGCTTTCTTCTGTCTGTAGGCTCTTTGTTATGCTGCTGCCCGAGTCGAACGAGAAGTTTTGGTCAAGGTTTTCGTCACGATTCTCGTAGGCAAGTACCTTTTCCTTCTCATTGGCGGCGAGCGTATTCTCCCAAATCTGGATTTGCGAGTTGCACCATTCCACCGAGTCGCTATAGCATTGGTTGTTATTGCTGGGCGCAATCATGGTGTACGACGGTCCGCTGATGGATACATGCTTGGTGGCTTTCGAGCCCCATGCCTTCTTGTCGTGGTTGGAACTTCCGAAGCGTGGGTCGTCGGCAGCAAGCGTAGTGAGGTATACGGGATGGTCAGTCGTATTGCTGTAGCCCTGGGTGCTGGCAACGGTCTGCAACAGGCTGTTGCGCATGGCGCGCAGGTTGGGCAACAATACGTTCTCCACGTAGTTTTCCGTGTAGTTGAACATGGTCTTGAAGTTGAGTCCCGTGGTGATGATGTCCTTCAGTTCCAATGTCGCCTTGTCGCTCGTTCCTTGTCGGCGGAAGTTGACATCGCGTGCCAATCCATAGATGAGATTGGTAGCCGAACCGATAAACACGTCGCCATTGGCACCCACATACTCTGGAGCTGATGATGTGGATATGGTGCGTGTAGTGGTTATGGTGCGGTTCCAAGTGCTGGCGTTCTCGCCTTCTGTGACGATATTAAGCCCCACGTTCAGTTCGTTCGTACTCTCTACACTGTTGAGTAGTCCGAAGCCAAAGGTTCCTGAAAGCGTCGTTAGATCCACACCAAACTTGGAGGAGGTCAGCGCTTCGGTATCAGAAGTCCACACACTGCCGCTGCTGGTGGATGAGGACGTGACGCTGCCGCTGGTCCACTCGGCGCTTGAGCCAGTTCCGGGAGGATCGCGCAGAATCATCTCCACAACGTCGGGGCCGCTCGTCACGAAGTTGTTGCCCGTGGGAAGCGAACCGAGAATGACGCCGTTCATACCACTGCCGTCCCAGTTGTAGGTGCGGTCGTCGATGTCGTAGCTGATGGAGAGGGTGCGCGAGTAGGGCGCAGTGATGTTGGGCAGACCGGCCTTCCATGTGTACACGGCGCAACCGAGACTGTCGAGTTGCAACTGGTTGCTCTCCAGCTCCACCAACGAACCGGCAGGTTTGCCAGCCGTGTTGTTCTCAAGATAAACCTTCTGTGAGGCAGAGAGGGCGTTGTTGATGGTCACCACATTGCCGCTGAGCGGCACGCGCGATGCCACGGGCTGGTTCTTCACGTCGTGGTTGACATACTCCTCGAAGCCCTTGAGGTAGAAGGTGTAGTTCTCCTCACGTTCGAAGATGGCACCACCATAGTTGTAGGTCACCTTGCCGTTGGTGTCGATGGTATAGATGTCGTCGATGGCGAGCTTGCCGCTGGCATCCTCAATCTCATACTTCGACAGTCCGAAGGCTCCGTCGTCGTGGCCACGCTGGGTGACGGTGAACGAGGGTGCGCTATGATAGGTCTGACGAAGCTTGCAGTTGTAGGCATACTCCTGACGCGCTCCATTCTCTGTGACCAAGGTGTCGGTCAACTGCAAGAGCGGATTGGTGGCGTCGACGGTGGTTGCGTCGCCAACGCTCAGGCCGGTTGCCACGACCTTCATGCTCTCCACATCATACATAAGTGGGGGAACCATGGCAGAGAACTCACCCGTGAGCGAGTCGGTGCGTATGAAGATCTTCTTGGCGGCATCGCCCGCGCCGCGCCATGAATGGCTGGCAATGGTGCTGGTGGCCGACTGTACGGTAGCCTTGGCGGTGTTGGTTTCGTAGCTATACGACGTGCCGTTCACCTTCTTCACCACGTTGAGGCGATAGCGGTCGTTGGTGGGGCTAAGAACGAGTTCGGTGATGCCGATGTTGTTATGGCTTGCGCCGAATCCAACGGGCTTCTCGCCCTCAATGCTTCCACCTACCACGCGGCCCGTGAAGTTGACGAGCGTCTGGTCGATGAACTCCATGTTCTTTATCTCGCGGTCGAACGTAATCTTCACGCCGGCTCCGTTCGGGTCGGCTGGGTAGCGTCCGGCTGATGCAAACACATGCCCGTCCTTCTTCACCTGGATGAAGTGGTCGCCGATGGGCACGCTGATGGTGAATGTGCCGTCCTCGGCCGACTGTATGAGTTCTCCGTCGCGACTGCATATCGTACCATCAACATAGAACGTGCATCCCTCCACGGGATAATCGGTGCCTTCGTAGAAGACGGTGCCCGATACGGGGAACGACGATACGTCGGTGAAGTCTACTCCGCTATGCACGAGCGACGAGGCGCTGACGTAGCGTGTGGAATAGGTGGGCGAGAACTCGTGTACGCCCAGGGCGGGGATTACCATATAGTTGGTGCCTTCGCCCGTGAACGGTACGCCACGGATGACGAAGTTGCCTTGTGTGTCGGTCAGGGCAAACAGTCCGAGCTGTTGCGATGTGGGGATGATGCTGCCCGTGGGCAATGTGCCGGCGCCGAGGCGTGCGTGGTTGCCATTGGCCACGCCACTCGTCTTCGAGTAGTCGTAGGCGGTGGTCTGTCCGCTGAATCCTTCGTCGACGGGCCAGTAAGCCACAAGTGCGTCTTCGGTTCCGCAAAGGGTGTGGTTGTAGTTGGCGAGAATTTCCTCACGGCTCAATGCCTTGTCGCTGAACACGCGCATCTCGTCGATGTAGCCCGTGAAGGCACGGTCGGCCGACGACTGGTAGCTGCCGCCGAGACACAATCCGGTGTTGTCGGCATTGGCAAACTGCACCTTGGCGTTGAGCTTGTCGGCAAGTGGCACGACGGTAACCGAATCGTCTGCGCTGACTGCCGTCACGGTGGCTGCGCCCGCTGCATCTACGGCGAGGGTGAGCGACGTGAAGGCGTTAGGCTTCAGCCAGATGTCCGTAGGTGCCGAAGCGGATGCGCTCTTCACAGTGAGCAGATAGCCCTTGCCGTTAGCATCGGCCGAATCAAGGGTCAGCTGCAACTTGCCGCCGAGGTCGAGGATGGTGGGGGTGGTGCCCGTCTGCGAATCGTCGGGGCGAATCATCATCTGCAGGGTGTAGGGCTTGGAGGCGAAATACTTATTGAGCGTCTCGCTGTCCTTGCTGAGGAACACGCCGTCGCCAGCTCCCGACACGCGGAGGGCATAGAACTGTCCGCCCTGCTGCTGTGTGCCGTCGCCACGTACCAATGCCACGCGGGTGCCTGCCACGGCTGTTCCGGTGCCGTAGGTGATGCGGCCCGACACGATGCCTGTGGCGCGACTGAATCCGTCGTCGTTCTTCTCAAGGCGTGTGTCGCTGCCGTCGCATGTGGTGATGCTCACCACCTTGTAGTCGTAATACTGTCCGGGCAGTGCCGTCTGGTCCTCATAGTAATAGGACGAGGCAGTGCCGCTGGTCTTGTAGATGGTAGCCCATGTGTCGGTGCCCTTCACGCGGCGTGCCACCTCGTAGCGTGTCACGTCGGCTCCCACCTGGTCGGCTTCCCATGCCACCTTCACCAGTCCGTTGTAGTCGCCCTTGGTGGCGTTGACCGCCGTAACCTGCGAGTTGCCCGTGATGCGGCCTTCCAGAATGTTGGTGCTTGAGAAGAGCTTGTTCTCGAGCATCGTGGTCTGCACCTTATATATATAGGTGGGGCAGAGCTTCAGTTCGCGCGTGTCGGTATATTCATATTGCGTCTTTCCCTTGTCGGTGACGTTGACGGTTGCCACCTCCGTCCAGTCGTCGCCCGGCTGTCCGTTTTTGCTCTCGGTGCGGAGCAGCTTGAAGGCATAGCTCTCGTTGCCCTTAAACTCGGGGCATTGCCATTTCACCGTGATCGATTTCTTGTCAGACACCACGTCGGTGATGTTGATCGGGAACGAGCGCTTCACAGACTGCCATATGGTGGCCATTATGTCGGACAGCAGTTTGCCTGAAGGAGAATTGGTAGGTACGAAATAAATCTGATAGACGTATTCTTGGTCGTAATCAGGCACGTCGTCCGTGTATTTTCGTGTATTATACGGAATGTCGCCCGCCACTTTCGTTTTGTCCTCTGGGTGCCCTGAAGGGTAACGGTAGATGCTCCATGTGCCATCTGTATAATAAAAACCAAAATTGAGCGACTGCCATGTCAATGATATTTGTTTTTTCCACATGTCGGTGGCAGCTTCTACATGGCCAGGTGCATCGTAATCATAGATTTCCTGACTCGTCCACCCGAATAAAATCGTACTGGGTCGATCGTTGGGAGTTACAGTAATTGATTTTTGTCTGTATAGATAGAATGAAGACCCATTCGTTTCGTTATACGAAAGCGTCAACCCATTATAGGAGGATGAACCCTTGCTGTAGGTCTTGTAAACCGCTTGGTTCATTGTGGAAGGGTCGAAGTAGCGCTTGCCGCTATATTTATTGTAATACGAACCGTCGGTAGTCATAGCCACGGTGGTTGGGCCGTAGCTCGTGTTGAGCGAACTTCCTTTCACCTTCAACGAGCCGTAGGTACGTTCGTAGTATGGGACGAAGCTATCTTGAAATATGTTCCTGATGCCGCGGCTTCGGAACGTGCGTTCCTCAAACTGAGGCTCTTCGCCGTTGATCTTCCACTTACCACGAATCGTGATGTCGTGCTCGGTAGCCACAGCCATCTTGTCCATGTAGATGAACATTGTCACCCAGAACTGACCTTCTTTTTTTTGTGGGTCCCAAAAGCGTACGGTGTAGTTCACGCCGTCAACATTCCTGGTGTAGTCGTGCCTCCACCATCCGTTGACTTCGCGCTGGTCTTCCAGTCCAGAGGCATTGCCATTGCCTGAGGGCCATGCCAAATGCCAGTCTGGTGAGCAGATGTATTTGCCATCTACATAAACGGCGGGACCGTTGTGGCCCGGCTCTGTTGGGTCGTGCAGGAAATAGCCGTCGCTGCCCCACGTGTCGTAGAACCAAAAATAGACTTCAATCCATGGTTCTTCCACCGTGGGATGGTGACAGATGCGTGATCTGTAGGTGTTTCCGTCATAAATATTGCCGAAATGTGCTCCGGCATACGCCTGCCGCGGCACGGCCAAGGCCATGACCAACAGGAGGAACGTCAAAAGCCTACGCCGCCAAGGCGGCGTGCTCTGACATTGCTTGCCCCTCGCCACCTGAGGCGGTGAGAAGTTGGGTTGTGAGTAATGGTTTTCTTTCATAATCGCTTAGATGAATTTGTTTCGTTAGGATTATCTGATGCAATGGGGGCAACCAACTTGCAGCGCAACGCTGGTTCAACCCTTTGCAAATTTAAACGAATACAAAGAAATCTTAAGCGAAAAAAGCGTTATGGTGGTTACACAATGCGTAAAGTGTAACCAAAAACCGCCATTCCATCGGGTTTTCAGGCCCTCGCCTTCGCCTCCCAATCGGTTGGCGACACGCCCATCTTGCGCTTGAACGCACGATAGAGATTCACCCTTCCGGCAAACCCGGTCTCCAAGGCAAGGGCGTCGAGCGTGTGGTGCTTGAGCCATCCCGCCTCAATGAGCCTTGTGGCTTCAGCCACGCGATACTCGTTGATGTAGGTCTTGAAGTTGACACCCTGACAATGGTTGATGGCCATCGACACCACACGATGGCTCTTGCCGCATAAGGCCGCAAGGTTGGCTATCGAGAGGTCGGTCGCTTTGAAGAGGGCTTGCTCCTGCATCAGCCGTTCGATCTCTTGCATGAGTAGCAGGTCGTCGTCGGTCGGTACGACCATCATGTCGGAGGAAGGGTCGGTAGGCACCTCTACGGGCTCGGTCGCTTCGCAAACGGTATCTCGCAAAGGCTCCTTGATCTTAGGGAAGATATCCACATAATTGATGAAGCGTATGGCAAACACCGAATAATAGACCGTTGTGACGAGCATGAACAGCAACTGCGTGAACGGAGTGATCAACAAGGCAAACAACAGGGCGATGACGCCTACGCCAAAGGCGCTATAGAAAGCCACGGGAACCCAATGCAAGCGCTGGCGCTCATCGTCGGAGAAATAGTTGTCCATCAGCTGCAGGTAGCGTTTGTAATAGCGACGGAAAAGCGCCACATAACGCGCCATGAGCAACATGTACCAAAGCGAAAAGCCATAGAAGATGAGCGCCCTGCTGCTCTGTGGGAAGAGAAAGAACAGGGCAAACGCCGCCACTGTGGTGATGGCTATGACCAAGGTCTCGCGACACGCCGTGGCCTTGGTGAGGAAGCCTATGTCGAGCAACGCTATGAGCGAATAGGTGAACAGAAAGGCTTGCGTAATGCCAATGGCTATGACGATCATGCTATTGAGCAAGTCGCCCACAAGAGGCTCGCGCGTCACCGCCTCGCAGATAAGCGCCACACAATAAACAAGGAACGTGACGCCCATCACCTTGCGCGCAAACACATAATTCTTGAGCCCTTCCTTATCGGGAATGGAAAGGAAGAGTAGGCATATACCAAATGCAAGCATCATTCCGGGAATGATGTAAACGGTTACCAGATCATATAGAAATATCAACATAAAAACCCCATGGCGTTATGTGCCACGGTGCAAAAATAATAAAAAAGTGCTAATTCCACCCGAGTGTCCTCGAAAAACATGAAGGTTTTTTCACTTTCTGAATTGCTTCGATACGGCCGAATAGCGCTGATTTTCAGTAAAACCAAGAATTGCCGAAAAACTGTCAGACTGTCTGGTTTTTTGTTGTAATATTCTGACAGGCAGATAGTTGACTGCCTGGCGATTGTCAGCCAACTGTCTGGATGGTTTGCTGATGAAAGGAATCGTCAAGTGTGAGGAATTGTCAAGTGTAAGGAATCGTCAAGTGTGAGGAATCGTCAGATGTGAGGAATTGTCAGATGAAAGGAACGCCAGCTGTGAGTAATTCAGACTGCAGGAATGGCATGCGTTGGCAGAATTCTGAAAACAGGAATATGTGTGTTACAACATTAGCTTATTGGGCAGACGCCTGACAGTAATTCTGCCCAACAGGGGCAAGCACGTTGCCCATGATGGGCAAGCACGTTACCCCAGTTGGGCAAGCACCGTGCCCAATTTTAATCCAAATCGGTCAGTAATAAGTGTGCACTAAATTAACTCCGCCAACGGGTTAGTTTACTAATTTCTACCTATAAAAGTGACCTTATTTACTGTCTAATCAGCGTTTGGGGGTTGAATATATATGACTTCTCGGATTTAATTCGTATATTTGCCCTGCATAAAACTGAATTTACGACTTGACATTCCAACACCAAGGCTGATAAATTCCGTCACTAAACAACAACTCCGGGCTACGTGTCATTGCCCGGGCATTTTTAACCCTTTAAAACTATAACGCTATGAGATCAGGTATGTATGACAAACTAATGTGTTTAGTAATGGCTCTTTCGTTCACCGGAGGAGCTCAGGCAGCAGTAAATCCACAAAACAGAGGCGACAACGACACGGATCTGAAGAGATATGCCAGAACCATCGAGGTTGTTGCAGGGGCAGTATCGGGAAATTCCTTTGAGATTCCCAAAGAGATGGACGGTGTACTTGCAATGACCAACAACGTTGAAGACGGGAAGATGATGTCGTGGCAAGAGTTGGCAACAAGAGTGGGCTATTCGTTCTACGATTTCGACGGCGATGGCGTGAACGAACTGGTCATCGGTACAAACATCGAGCCCTACAGCAATTTTCCCGGCAGGACCATCATACATGCCATATATACGGCGAATGGCGACAAACCGGAATGTCTCCTTCATGGCTCAAGCCAGAAAACATGGTATTACCAAGGCAACGGATGGTTTTATATGACGGGCGAAGAAAGTGCAGCCCATGTGATGAGCGGTCAGTATTCATATATAAACAAGCAGCTGAACTGTGAGCATTATTGGTTCAGCACTCTCAATGAAGCGGGAGACCATGTGTATTACCATAGTCGTATGGAGACTGCCGACCCCAGAAAAGGCAGCAAACTGAACTTCGACATTGACACATACAACTCCAACGACGAGAACAATATCGGACAGGCGGTATGGATAGACCTGACACCGTTCACATATCTGCGCCCAATAACGGTGAAGCAGAGCGAAGGCGACAAAGTCAGCTTCTCGGCATCGCAGCCATTGAAGGACTTCAGGGTAATAAAACTTTCCGGCATCGACTTCGTTGACGGCAGGATAATCGCCAATGAGGGGAAAGTGCTGTTGAGCACGCCTTTGAAAGCCGGACAGTCGGTAAACATGCAGATGCAATTCATGGGCGACCTGCCTGAATATGCAGTGTCCTTCACCGACGCACTGGGCGAAAGAGTGAAAATGCTCGTCACCATCAGCGGTATGGACGGTTCCATCGGTCTTTCTCAATATTGACAATATAGATGCAGGCTGGCGGTTATCACACTGAAAACTTGCGGGTATACAATAAGATTTATACCTTTGCAGAATAAATCTAAACAACAAGGAAACATGACAAAGTTAGCTATTCCCACACGCGAAGGTCGTGTGGATGACCACTTCGGACATTGCGACCACTACTCAGTATTCACCATCGACGACAACAAGCAGGTGGTATCCACCGAGCGTCTTGACTCACCGCAGGGCTGCGGATGCAAGTCGAACATCGCTTCTGTGATGCAGCAGATGGGTATCACGATGATGCTTGCCGGCAATATGGGCATGGGAGCTTTCAACAAGCTTTCTGCACATGGAATAAGCGTGATACGCGGCTGCAAGGGCGACATCAACGATGTACTGAAAGCATATCTCGACGGCAAGCTCACCGACTCGGCTGAATCTTGCGACCATCACGACTGCGGCAACCACGGGGAAGAGCATGTTTACGTGATACCGTCAAAATAATGAGAACAGTATGCCTATTGAAATCTTCTTGCTGAGCATCGGGGCGAGCTTCGTGCAGCGCACCACGGGCTTCGGCTTCGGCATCTTCATCATGACCATGCTGCCGGCAATAATGTCGTCTTACGGACAGGCGACGACTCTCTCCGGCATCCTGGCGATGACGACTTCATTCATCATCGTCTTACAGAAACACAAATACATCGTATGGAGCAGACTGCTGCCCATACTGATTACTTTCGTGGTGGTGTCGGCAGGTGCCATATTCATGCTCAAACGCATGGAATACAGCATTCTGAACATCCTGCTCGGCATCACGCTGATCGTCGTGAGCATATACTTCTCGTTTTTCAGCAAGCGCATAAAGATAAAGCCCACCAAGCCGCTGCAGGTCACGGCCGGCGGACTGAGCGGACTGATGGGCGGATTCTTCGGCATGCAGGGACCGCCGGCGGTGCTGTATTTCGTGAATTCCGAACCCGACAAGGACCATTATCTCGCCCAGACACAGGCTTACTTCTTCATAGGTAATCTGATGATGACCATGGCGAGGGCATACAACGGATTCTTCACCACATCCGTGGCAATGGGATATGTCTACGGTATCGTGGGCGTGGTGATTGGCAACATGATGGGGGCATGGGTGTTCAGACACATCACGGGCCCGCTGCTCAAATACATCATCTATGCCTATATCGGCATCAGCGGACTGACTTTCCTGCTGGAGGCATAGCCTTGTTCGCCATAGTAGTATTTAATCCTTGCCAACACAAAAGTTTCCCAAACCACTTATTCCAGATGTTCTTGCAATGACATCTGGCGGAAAAGCAATGAAAGCCACTTCCATTTCGTTATTTTTTTGCTTAATCTTACATATTTGTCATTACAAAATTGTAATTTTGCTATAAATATGAGCGACCGTGCGAATAAGAATCTTCAAGCAGAGAACTCAAGACGTCATGACAGAAAAAGAATTACAAGAAATATTTCATGACAGAATAAGCTTCTGAATGGCGAAATAGAGGTATAACCCATTAAAAAACATAGCAATATATGCGACAGATTATAATTAAGAACTTTCGTTGTTACGAAGAAAAAGTCATAAGATTTCGTCGTGGCATTAACCTATTGATTGGTGATAATTCAGTAGGTAAGACTTCATTGCTTCGTGTATGCAACTTAGTGATGAATGCATTCTTTTCCGGATATAGTGACGAAAACACAGTATGGAAAAGTGCAGACGATGATGATTTTCGTGAGATAAAAAGCGAAGATGTGGTGGACAACAACCTTCCTATCATCATCACCTTTGACCTTGACAAAGAAGACCTGCCGGATATTGTATTGGAAGGAGGAAAAACGGTCAGCCTCCAGACGAACGAACCGGAAGTGGAGGAAGGATGTGCAAGATTTTATATTGAAAAGAAATCAAAGAAGAATGCCCGCAATCTTGTTACCGGCCTTAAGAACCTGAAGGCTTTTTCTTCTATGCTGCAACAGTCATCGCATACCATCAACAATGGTGCAGCTATACAAAAGAACGCCCTTCCTTTGTTTGCATACTTTACCACCGAGGACATCCACACCACAAGAAAGTTTGACAAAGAAAAGAAGAATTTCAAGAAATATCCTCAGAAACCTTCGTTCGGATATTTTGAAAGTTTCGACTGTAAGGGACTGCTGGACTGTTGGATAAAGCGACTGCTGGTGCTGAAAGAAGCAAAAAAGGGAGAAAGCGAAATAGAATGTGTGAGAAAGGCTGTGGTCCGTTCATTAGGTCCTGAGGGATGTGGTATCATTGATGATATGGACATAAGGCATAACGACGGTGAGGTATTCTTCCACTATTGTGACGGTAGAGAAGTGCGCTCCAATATTCTCTCCGACGGATACAGACGCCTGGTGAGCATTGTGGTTGACATAGCTTTCCGTTGCGCCCTTCTCAACAAAGTCATGTATGGCGACGAGGCATACAAGCACACTCATGGAACAGTAATCATCGACGAGATTGACGAACATCTTCATCCGGAACTTCAGGTGCGCATCATGAAGGCTTTGCATGAGACATTCCCCAAGATTCAGTTCATAGTAAGCACCCATGCCCCATTGGTGATGTCGTCGGTAGAAACAAACGAAGACAATGTGGTGTATAAGCTGGAATACATAGATGGAAAGTATTCGCATAAGGAGCTGAACACTTACGGACTGGACGCTTCGACGATTATGGATGTATACATGGACCAGACACCTCGTGACTTGGCTATCGATGCAGAAATAAAGGCAATAGAAAAGCTCATTGATGCAGAAGAATATTCAGAAGCAAGAAAATTGCTTGATATGATGCTTGAACGTCCAGGCAGTGAAGCAAATCCTGAATTAACAAGAATAGAGGCAACATTATCATTCTTTGAAGATTAGTCATGATAGAGATAACGAAAAACAAAGAGCCCAAAGAATGGACTGAATATAGAAACACTCCGGGCGTGGATTACCAATCAATCCCAGAACTTGTAGAATCGTTGTTGAAAGAGCAGGGATATATTTGCGCCTATTGCATGCGCAGGATCCCTCATCGTGACAAATTATATAAGAAAGACGGAATAAAATATGTGCTTACAGACGAAAGCCATCGTATTGAGCATATCCTGTCTCGAGATAATCATCCTGAAAGTAAACTTGATTACAATAATATGGTGATTTGTTGTCCAGGACATATTGGTGACGAAGACCATTGCGACCGATTGAAAGGAAGCAATGACATTTCATTCTCACCGTTGGATTCTGCATTTATATCGACCCTGTCATATAAGACTGATGGAGAGATTGTGTCATCAGAACAGAAATATAACAAGGAAATCAATGAGGTGCTTAACCTTAATACACCGTTGCTTAAACAGAACAGGAAAGAGAGTTGGGAAAGTGTAAAGAGGGAACTGATTGCAATAAAGAAAGGCAATATATGGAACAAAGCCGTAATAGAGAAATACATCAAGAAATACCGCTCAATGCACATTAAAGACGGCAAGTCACAATACATTCCATATTGTGGGATAGTTATATATAATCTCCAAAAGAAATATAGGCAGATTCAATAATATACGAGCATTATGGCAAAAGACTACAGCGAAGACCTGCTCATACAAAAAAGCAACGTGACTTGCAACCGTAAAATGAAATAATCATTTAATTCAAAATATAGAAAGAACTGAAATCTAAATCATTATGAATATCGGAGACAGAATACCAGAGGTCCTCGGCATCGACCAGGACGGACGAGAGATAAAGGCAAGCGACTATCGCGGCAGGAAACTGGTGATATACAGCTATCCAAAGGCTAACACAAGCGGATGCACTGCAGAGGCTTGTTCGCTGCAGGCACACAAAGAGGAACTGGCAGCCGCCGGATATGAAATCATCGGTGTAAGCAAAGACAAACAGGCACTGCAGAAGAAGTTTGCCGATGCTCACGGTTTGCAGTTCCCGCTAATAGCCGACACGGAGACCACTCTGCTACAAGAGCTTGGATGCTGGGGAGAAAAGGTGACATGCGGAAGGAAGACCATCGGCATACTGCGCACCACATATCTCGTTGACGAAAACGGAATTATAGAGAAAATCTTCACTCCAAAGGAAATCAAGACAAAGATTCATGCTGAACAGATATTAAACGCTATAAAAGGATAAGAGCCAGAATGACAATTCACAACATAACATTCAGTCCCACAGGTGGAACACGCCGCGTGGGCGAACTGCTGTGCAAAGGACTTGGCGGGGAGTGTGTCACTACAGAACTCTGCACAAAGAAAGAGAACCAGAAACTCCCCGGCATCCACACCGACGACCTGACGGTAATCTCCATGCCCGTATATGCCGGCCGTGTGCCAGCCATGGCTGTGGAGAGGCTGAAGGGCATCGAGGCTAACGGGGCACGGTGTGTCATCATTGCCGTATATGGCAACAGGGCTTACGAAGACGCTCTGGTGGAGATGCAGGATGTGGCAACTGGCATAGGATTCCGTGTGGTGGCTGCCATTGCCGCCATCGCCGAACACAGTATCTGCCGCATGTATGGCTCCGGCCGCCCCGATGCCGAAGACGCCAACGAACTGGCTTCGTTTGCCGCCGACATACTCCGCAAGATCAAAGGGGATGGAGAGTATGCACCTCTCTCCCTGCCGGGCAACCGACCATACAAGCAGGGCTGCAAGGGTCCCTACCCCACAGCAAATGACAACTGCACGGGCTGCGGAACCTGCGCAAGCGAATGTCCTGCCGGAGCTATCTCTCCCGACAATCTGAGAGGCAACGACAACGGACTATGCATCGGCTGCATGCGATGCGTAGCTGTATGTCCGGTACAGGCAAGGGGTATCGGGGAACGCCTCAACATGCTTGTGGCGCATCTCGAACCGCTCTGCCGTGACAGAAAGAAGAATGAGCTGTTCGCATGACGGACCGCCGGTCATACAATACAAAGGATTTGAAAGGGCGTAAGTTATAACGAACCTGAATACTAATAACACCATGAACAATATAGCAAAAGGAAAAAACAAAAAGCAGACAAAGCAGCTGATGCTTTGGATCGGTGCACTGGTAGTCGGTGCAGCATTGGGAATGTTGGGCATAGCATGGCTCAACGGGTTGATGAACTTCATCGCTACGGTATATACCCGTCTGTTCCAGCTCCTGGCGGTGCCGACGATAGCCCTGGCGGTGATGACGACTCTCGCCTCGCTCGGCAATCAGGCCGACACGGGAAAGATTTTCAGGCATGCCATCACTTACACGCTGCTCACCACATTTGCCGCTGCCGCCGTGGGACTGGTGCTCTATAACGTCATCGCTCCCGGCAACCTGCCGGCGGCTCTGGTGCAGAGTGGTATGGCTGACGTGCCTCAGAACCTGGGCGAAACATCTTATTATGACCACATATTGGGTGTGATTCCCAACAACATAGTGAAACCGTTTGCCGACGGCAACGTGCTTTCCATCCTCATGCTGGCTGCTGCCGTGGGCATTGCATTGGCAAAGATGCCACAAAATGACAAGAAGGAGGTGGTGGTGAAGGGACTGTTCGGTCTGCAAGACCTGCTCTTCATGCTCATCCACGGTCTGATATGGGCTTTGCCACTTGGCATCGTGGCATTTGCAGCACAGCTTTCGGCACAGTTCTCGGCAGGCATCGTGATGGCATCGCTCGGAAAATACGTGGCGGTGATATTGGGTGGCAACGTGATACAGTTCTTCATCGTACTGCCCCTGTTCCTTCTGGCAAGGGGCATCAACCCCTTCCGTACCCTCGGCCGCATGATGCCGGCGGTATTGATGGCTCTATTCACCAAGAGTTCGGCTGCCACGCTGCCTGTCACCATGCAGACGGCAGAAGAGAGGATGGGAGTGTCGAGCAAGGTGTCACGCTTCGTCTTGCCTATCTGCACCACTATCAACATGAATGGCTGTGCGGCGTTCATCCTCGTCACCTCCCTGTTCCTGATGCAGAACGGCGGAATGGAGCTGCCGCTGACAACGATGATTCTCTGGCTCTTCATCTCCGTACTGTCGGCGGTGGGCAATGCCGGAGTGCCTATGGGCTGCTATTTCCTCACCCTCTCGCTGATGTCGGGAGTGAATGCGCCAATCGGCATCATGGGTATCATCCTGCCGATATATACCATCATCGACATGATAGAGACGGCAGAGAACGTGTGGTCTGACTCTTGTGTATGTGCAATGGTGGACAAGGACATGAAGAGATAGAACAGACGAAGAGACAGAAATTATCAAGACATATAAAATCTACAATACGAAAGGATATGAAGAAATTAGGAATCGTATGCCTCCAATGGACACCTTTCCTAATCAAATGAAATATCAGAAATCATGAAACAAGACAAAGACCCTATGGCATGGGAGGTGATAGAGAGCGAATACCTCTTCAGAGAGCCTTGGCTCACGGCAAGGCGCGAACATGTGAAACTGCCTACTGGCGCTGAGATACAGGATTTCTACGTTCTGGAATATCCAGAGTTCTGCAATGTCATAGCGATAACAAAAGAAGGGAAATTCCTCATGGAGCGCCAATACCGCCATGCCCAGCACCTGACGGCAATAGAGATTCCGGCGGGATGCGTGGAGAAAGGCGAAGACCCGATGGAGGCTGCCAGGCGCGAACTCTATGAGGAGACGGGATATGGCGGCGGCGAATGGTCGAAGCTGATGACCATTAGTCCCAATGCCGGGGCTTGCACTAACTACAGTCATACATACCTTGCCACAGGGGTGGAAAGACTTTCCACCCAGCATCTCGAAGAGTCGGAAGACATCAAGGTCGTGCTACTGGACGAGGACGAAGTGGTACGCATGCTCATGAACGACGAGTTTCATCAGGCTATGATGGCAGCACCGCTATGGAAATACTTCGCCACAAAGGGCAGGAAATGACACACCGTCTTCTGACCCTCTGTCTATATAACATAAACTACCAACAATAACATGAAAGCATATACATACATTGAGAAAGGAAGGTTTGCCATGACCGACAAACCGAAACCCAAGATACAGAACCCCACCGACGCCATCGTCAGAGTGACGCTGGGTAGCATCTGTACGAGCGACCTGCACATCAAGCATGGCAGCGTGCCAAGGGCGGTGCCTGGCATCACCGTGGGACATGAGATGGTGGGAATAGTGGAAGAGACAGGAACGGCAGTGAAGGGACTGAAAGCCGGCGACCGCGTGACGGTGAACGTGGAGACGTTCTGCGGAGAATGTTTCTACTGCAAGCATGGCTACGTGAACAACTGCACCTCGCCACACGGCGGATGGGCACTGGGCTGCCGCATCGACGGCGGACAGACGGAGTATGTGCGTGTGCCGCTGGCTACACAGGGACTGAACCGCATTCCCGACAGCGTGAGCGACGAGCAAGCTCTCTTCGTGGGCGACGTACTGGCAACAGGCTACTGGGCTGCACGCATCAGTGAGATAACAGAAGAGGACACCGTGCTCATCATCGGTGCCGGTCCGACAGGCATCTGCACACTGCTGAGCGTGATGCAGAAAAAGCCAAAGCGCATCATCGTGTGCGAACAGTCGGAAGAGCGACAGACATTCGTAAAGGCTCATTATCCGGAAGTGATGGTAACGACACCGGAAGAGTGTGAGGAGTTCGTGATGAAAAACAGCGACCACGGAGGTGCCGACAGGGTATTGGAGGTGGCTGGAGGCAAACATACGTTCCAGCTCGCCTGGCGATGCGCCCGTCCTAACGCCATCGTAACCGTAGTGGCACTATACGACGAGCCACAGGTGCTGCCACTACCCGACATGTATGGCAAGAACCTTACGTTCAAGACCGGCGGTGTGGACGGATGCGACTGCGAGGAAGTGCTGCAGCTCATCGAGCAAGGCAAGATAGACACCACACCTCTCATCACCCACCGCTTCCCGCTGAGCAGGATAGAAGAGGCATACCGCATATTCGAAAACAAAGAGGACGGAGTGATAAAGATTGCCATCTACAACGACAATGTGTAAACAACCTTTTAAAAATCAAAGAGCTATGGTCAATTTTGATTATCAGACACCCACACGCCTCATCTTCGGCAGGGGTGTAGTAAGCGAGAAACTCGCAAGCGTAATGAACCAGTATGGAAAACGTGTACTCATCACTTATGGCGGCGGCAGCATCAAACGCACCGCTCCTGGACACGACAAGAGTCTTTATGACCTGGTGAAGGATACACTGACAGACAAGCAGGTGTTCGAGCTCGGCGGCATACAGCCTAATCCTAAGTTCAACCCCAGCGTGCTTGACGGTGTGCGCATGTGTCAGGACAACGACATCGATGTGATACTCGCCGTGGGTGGAGGTTCGGTGCTCGACTGCACTAAGGCTATAGCCGGTGTTGCCGGAACGCTCAAGACAAAGGTAACGGACAATGTGGAGGAGGCATGGGACATCGTTTGCGGACGCAAGCCCACAACGGCAGCAGTGCCCATCGTAGACATTATCACCATGGCTGCTACCGGCAGTGAATATGACATGGGCGGAGTGATATCGCGCACTGAGACAAACGACAAGCTGGCATACTTCTCAAAACTCGTATTCCCGGCAGTGAGCTTCATCGACCCCACATATACCTTCACACTGCCTGTGAAACAGACGTTGGCAGGCGTTTCCGACTGCATCAACCACATCATGGAGTCGTATTTCTGTGGCGACCACATCGACATGAACGACGCTTTCATGGAGGGCGCCGTGAAGTCGCTCGTGAAGAACGTGAAGATTGTATTGGAAGATCCACAGAACTACAACGCCAGGGCTGAGATATTCTATGCCACTACTCTTGGCTGCAACGGCATCTACTGTCTCGGCAACAGTCCGAGCGGCTGGCCTATGCACGCCCTGGAGCACGCTCTGTCGGCATACTACGACATCACCCACGGGGAGGGTCTTGCCATCGTGACGCCACGTTGGATGAAACATATCCTCGACCACTCTACAGGCGAACTGCACGACCAGGTGGTGGAGCGCATCGAGAAGTTCGGCAAGAACGTGTTTGGAGCTGAAAACGCAGAGGCTTCAATCAAGGCAATACATGACTTCTATCGCAACATCGGCATCCCGATGACTCTGCCTGAGGTCGGCATCGACGACAGCCGCCTTGCTGAAATGGCGAAACACGTGGCAGACAATGAAGGTCTCGACAAGGCATGGGCTCCTCTCATGGAACAGGATATCCTCGAAATCTTCAAGGCTTGCATGAAATAGGAACAAGACAAGCCATAGGTCTCATATTTTCCCCACAGCGTGGGGAACAGTACCCCCTAATGTGGGGATACATTCCCCACGCCAAGGGGGAATTTTCGCAAAGAAACATTCGTGGTCTTGATTTCTTCAATTGGGAAATCAAGACCACTATTCTTATAATCTCAAAAACGGTCAGCAAACCATTTACCACAATCGGTCATCAAACCGTTTAACGTAACAATTCATAAGTCTGGATAAAGTCGTCATGTTTGGGGATTGTTGTCATTTCATCTTTCTTTCATCCCCTTGTCTTGCCGTCATCCTCTGTGGATGCTTGCCAGATGGTCTTTTATCATCCCATCAACAAGATCGTAAGAGAATCGGCTGCCTTGGTTGGTCGAGGGTTGTGTAGTCTTGTCTGTCTCACTCAATGTCTTGTCTGCCATACTGCAGTCAGACTTGACAGCCATACAATGGTCTGTCTCGTCAGTAATGCAGTGGTCTGTTTCATTAGCAATACGCTGGTCTGTCTTTCCAGCTGTACACCCTATAAGTTTGTTGGTCGAGGGCTGGTCACTGCTGTTGGTCGAGGACCGGTCGTTTGTTTTCATATCATTCTATTTTTCGTTAGAATATCAGATTGACTGCCATTTGTATGGCATCAGTTAAGTCTGTCCCTGAATTGCAATCCACACATCAAAGATGCAATATATATTGAGGTGCACAATCTGTATGACAGGAATACTCCTGGCGAGATATGCCCCACAGTCTTCATCAAAGACCTCATTGAGGTTGATTCGCACTGCAAAGGAAAAGAAAAATCAGAAAAAGGACTTGGATATAAATTACAAAAAATAGCCAATTTCTTACAAAATTGGGCTATTGATAGATATTTACAAGGATTTGTAAAAAATGTACAAGAGTTTTTTATCCCAAATCGGTCATCATGGCCAGCCTGAATTGTGTTTTTTTTCAGAAGAGCGGATTTTATCCCCAAACGGCATAATGACCGTTTGGGGGGTTATGCTTTCTTGCGATACTGCGACGGTGTTATTCCTACCACCTGTTTGAAGATTCTTGTGAAATGCGACATATCGTAGAAACCGCACTTCATTCCTATCTCGCTGATCGACATGTCATCGCGGTTGTCCAGCATATCTTTGGCTTTCTGCATCTGGCGCTTGCGGAAATATGCCATCGGTGTGTCGCCCGACACGGCATTGAGCTTTCGGCGCAACTGCTGCTGACTCATACATAGGGCTATAGCCACACTGTCTACGGAGAGGTCCGTCGCCATCAATTCGTCCACTGCGGCATCCACCCTATTGAGGAACACGCGGTCGCAAAGCGGCAGCGTCTCCACGGCAGCCTGTTTGTCGTCGGCTGGCGCCTGCATATAGCGCAGGCGCAGCAAGCGGTGTTTCTCCAGCAGGTTGCCGACAGTTACGGATAGTTCTTCAGCATCAAATGGTTTATATATATACGCATCAACGCCAATCTGCAGTCCGCGCAGCTTGTCTTTCTGGGTTGTCCTCGCCGTGACGATGATGACTGGAATGTGGTTGAGCACCTCCGATTCCTTCACTCTCTGACACAGTTCGTAGCCATCCATGCGTGGCATCATGAGATCGGTGATGATGATGTCGGGCACCGTCTCCGTGGCAATGCGCAGTCCCTCCTCACCATCACGTGCCAACACGAGGCGGTATCTTGCCTTAAGCTGCATTGTCATGTATTCCGCCACATCGGCATTGTCTTCCACGATGAGCACGAGCTGACGGGTGTCAGCAGAACTGCCGTCAGCCACATCACCACCATCATCATCCATATCATGACTATTCGCACCGATATCCACGAGGGCATCACTCTTGTCGCCTGCCACAGGATTATTATCCTCTCCACAACCGGAAGTTCCGTTATTGCCACCTGTCTTAGTATTTGCTCCAAGCAGCATGTCGTCAGGGATTGTTCCGAGTGACTCAAGCGGCTTCACGTCAACACCCGCCGGGGCCTTGACGGGCACGTTTACGGTGAATACCGAACCGACGTCCACCTTACTGTCGAGCGTTATGCTGCCGCCAAGGGTTTTCACTATCTGGTTCACGAGGGCCAGTCCCACTCCCGACCCGATGGCCTTCTTGTCGCTCTCTGTCTGATAGAAGGGTTCGAAGATATGCTGCTGCTCATTTTCCGGTATACCGCTACCATAGTCGGCAATGCGCAGGATCAGCATGTCGTTCTCCACCTCAAGCGCCACAAGCACCTGTCCTCCCTCCTTGGAGAACTTTATGGCATTTGTCAGAAGGTTGCACAACACCTTCTGGGCATAGTCTGGCACGAAGTCACACATCATCTTCTTTTGCTTTGGGGCATACATCAGGGTTATCTGTCTGGAGTGTGCCATATTGAGATGACTCTCTATGATGTTTGCCATGAAGAGCACGATGTCGCCATGATGCCAGTCGGGATGTCCGATATTCGACTTCACCTTCTGTATGTCGAGCAACTGGTTGATGAGCGACAGAAGTCGCGTGCCTTGTCTTGACACCATACTTCCCACCTTTGCCATATCGCCTGCCGGCACCTTGCCTTCCTCCATCATCCGGGAATATCCGAGAATAACGGTGAGAGGGGTGCGAAACTCGTGTGTTATGTTAGTGAAGAAACTTATTCTCATCTCCTCCATCTGATGCTGCTCCATCTGCTTGCGCTTACGGTTACGAAGGGCGTAGAGCATGAAACTCATTGTCACACCACCGAGCACGAACAAAAGGACTGCAGCCATAATGCTGACCCACTTAAGCGATTTCTCCGTTTGATACTCCTCGTTCAGGGCATTCACTTCGGCACGCCTCTGCTCATGCTCATAGCGCACTCGCATGTTCTGCATGTGAACAATATTCTTCTCGCTCGTCAGACTGTCGCTGAGTTGGTCAAACGCCCGGTAGTAGTGAAGAGCGCGCCGGCAGTCGTCTTTCTTTGCATAGATGTCGTAGTACAGCTTGGCAATCTGCGCCTGGTGTTCGAGCGAATGCAGGTCGTGGGCAAGGCGGTCGGCAGTGGCGAGATAGGTCATCGCTGTGTTTTCGTCGCCGATTTTAATGTATATCTCCGCAAGAGCGAGACATGGTTCCATGGCATGCCACCTGTCTTCTGACGTTCCCATTATTTCGTATGCCTTGCGATACTCGGCTATTGCTTCTGTCCGTTTGCCTTGCTTCTCGAAGAGGCGTCCGAAGTGGGTATAGCAGAGCGATATGCCGAGGTCGGAATCGGCGAGTCTGTTCTGCTGCATCGACTGCTTGTAGCATGCCCATGCGGAGTCGAGCATGTTTCGCTTTTCGAATACCGAACCGATATTTGCGTAGTTGATGGCCTGTCCGAGGTGGCTTTCGAGTGTCTTCTCTCCCTTCAATGCAGCGCGGAACATAGAGTCTGCCGTTTCGGTGTCGCCGAGAGTGAGACTGATGTTTCCGATGCCGTTGAGGGATACCACACGGTTTTTCATTGCCGTCTTGTCGTTTCGCCGACTGAACAGGTCGCCGAGGTGCAACGCACGATAGTGGTAGTCCACTGCCTCGTCGAGCACTCCCATTCTTCTGAAGTTCGTTCCGATATTGTTCAGCGCCTGCACTGTGGCGATGGTGTCACCGAGTTTCCTTGCGAGTTCCAGTTCACGATTATGACAGGCTATGGCTTTCATGAAGCGGTTTTCATCTCGCCACAAGCGTCCCCGCTTCTGGAGTGATCTCATCTCCAACATATAGTCGCCGCTCTTTTCGGCTTCTTTCACCAGGCTGTCGAGTTGTTCTTTGTCTTTCATGCCGTTTACCACACTGTCAGCGGCATCACGCTTCATGGCGAGGACGCGTGGCGACGGTGAACTATGGCACGACATGATGAGAGTCAGGATTATGGCACACGTAACCAGGAAGGCTGCGCTGCGCACAGAGAATAATAGTCGGATTTTTCGAAATGTATTTAAGGTATAGTAGCGATCTGTCATACGCCAAAATAATGTGGTACTGATTGGTATTTTGCGCATTCTGCCGACATCCAGCAAACGGGAGTCTACTAATACGGCAATATGTCTATCGATGCAAATATACTACAACTTGACAACACTGCAAAAAACTGACTGGAAAAATTTGCAGAAGGGGGAAAAACAAGTATCTTTGCATAAGATAGGCTTCACCTCAGCATAACAATCAAGCAAGCTTAATATTCTGCATTCGGTTTGCACTATCTTTGCATAAGATAGGCTTCACCTCAGCATAACAATCAAGCAAGCTTGTTGTCCTGCATTCGGTTTGCACTATCTTTGCACAAGATACAAAGTCTCCTCTCCCTTCATGAATAACAAAACGACATACAGCCTCAACTACCGCAACTCGGACGACTGCATCATCCGCCACACCACAACAGCCGACATACCACGGCTGAAGGAAATATTCGCCATTGCCCGACGATTCATGGCGGAAGCCGGCAACCCCAATCAATGGACAGAAGGATATCCAAGCGAGGAACTTCTACAGGAAGACATTGACAGCGGAGACAGCTACGTTATTGTGAATGGAGACAGGATAGTGGCTACTTTCGTACTGCGTGGCGACGCCGACCCTACCTACGACATCATCTACAACGGCGAGTGGCCCAACGACAAACCATACGCCACCATCCACCGCATCGCCAGTTCGGGCGAAGCAACGGGCATCATGCACACCGCCCTGCAGTATGCCCTCACCCTCTACGACAACATCCGCATCGACACACATCGCGACAATCTCGTGATGCAACATCTGCTTGCCGACGAGGGGTTCAGCTATTGCGGAGTTATCCACTGCTGGTCTGGCGACGAGCGGCTGGCATTCCAACTTACGAAGAAGGGATAGGAAAAAATCTTTGACGATATATTAAGCCAAACAGAATCCTCTCTTCTAAAAATCCAAAATCCAAGCAAGCCCTAATGACCGATTGGGGTAAAAAAACTATCATAGAGCAGAGGTCCCTGCGGTCTCTCCGCCCCTATTGTCTGTTTCTATATGCAAGCGGAGTCATGCCTGAGCGCTGCTTGAAGAAATTGGAGAGGGCGCTCTGGTCGCTGAAATTGAGATAGTCGGCAATCTCGCCTATCGTCATGTCTGAGTGTGTGAGCAGATTGCATATTTCCTTGTATACCAATGATGTGGCATGGTCGTTGACGGTAGTGCCGCTGATTTCCTTCACCATTCTGGAGAGATACACGGTGGAGACGTTCAGCTTGTCGGCATAGAAGCGGATCTGTCTCTCCTTGCGGAAATTACGGTATAGATGATGGAGGAAAATCTCATAAATGCCTTTTTTGTGGCCGATGTCGTGCGACACGGAACATTGTTCGTATGGCAGTTCCTCGATAATCAGATTGAGCACATTGAACATGCTTCGTATCATCTCTATCTTGTTGATATGCTGATGGCGCACGATGTCGCGGATGAAATGGAAGATATCGAGAACGCTCTTGTATTTGTCGGCGGAAAGGCGGAAGCAATATGTCTGGCTTACAAACTCCTCGTCCACCAGCACGCATTCCGCATCGATGTCTGGAGAAACAGACAGGAGCGTTGCCACATCATTGACCGAGACCATAAGCATACTGCCCTCGCCGAGTTCCAGCACATCACCGTCTTTGCCGTTGATGACCATCCGGCAGCTGCCTTGCTTCACGAGAAAGATACGGCAGAAAAGCGCACGCTCCGTCACCATATCGGCAAAGTCCCCACTCTCCTGCCGAGTGACGGCAAAGTGGGCGGCGTATGCTCCGAATATATCTTTCAGATGATATCGTGAGGCAAATTCTTCCAGGTTGTATATCTTTTGGTTCATATCAGTTCCGTGTTTATATCATGAACGGCAATCTCTCTCGCGCCGAAGTCTATCATGGCGTTGAACAGGCTCACGCGGGTTGCCCGCTGAAGGTCACCGATGGTGATGTCGGCCTCGGTGAGGACACCTTGGTCGAGCAGCGCTGCCCGTTTTGTGCCATAGAGCAATGGGCAGCGTGGCGTAATCCATCCGTTGCCGTCGTGGATGGCGATGTTGGTGAACGATGTGTCGGTCAGGAGTCCGTGCTTTAGGATTATCACTTCGTCGGCATTTCCTTTCTTCTCCGCCAGCATATTGAGACGGGAGCGGTCGGTGCTTTTGTATTCATAACTTATGTCGCCACCTTCCACCACCTGCAGGGTCTTCATTTCACGCATGTTGTAGGGTGCGTATTCCACTGTCTCCACTCCTTTCTCGCCATACACCACCCGTGCCTTCAATATTCCTTCGCCTGCCTTTGCGTCAATGATTTCGCAGAGGCGGGGCATGTCATGAAGGGCAAGGCCGGGAAAGAAGCGTCTGACGGTTCTCTCCATCCTTGTCTGATGATACGGCAGTGCCATGACTGTGCCATCCTTTATCTTTATTGTCTCTACGAAGTGCATTTTCATTATATTTTTATGATAGAACAGACAGTGACTGAATCATTCCTACCCCATCGGAAGGTAAATCTTCTGTATCACCTCCTCATATTCTTTCCGGCAGTCGCTCATCCAGGTTATTCCTCCGCCTGCCTTGAAATACATGCCGCTCTGGTCTTGCTCGATGAAACGTATCATGACGGCAGAATTGAGTTCTCCGTTGTCATAGATGCCCATCACTCCGGTATAGAATCCTCGCTTGTAGCCTTCCGCCTGGCTGATGATAGCCACGGTCTTGTCTTTTGGCGCTCCCGTTATCGACCCAGCCGGCAGCTGTGCCGCCAATATGTCACCGATGTTCCGGCGATAGTCGGCAGGGAGTTGTCCGCTCACCTCCGAACTGGTCTGCAGTATGTCGCCCTTGTTTGTATGCAGCAGGTCGATATACCGGTATCTGTCCACCCTCACGTCGGTCGCCACCCTACTGAGGTCGTTTCTGATAAGATCAACTATAGTGGCATGTTCGGCAGCCTCCTTCTCATCATCCATCAATACCCTTTCGGCATCTGGGATTGTGGCATCGAGCGTTCCCTTCATCGGATAGGAATATATCCTTCCATCCTTTATTTTAACGAAGGTTTCGGGCGAGAAGCACACTATGCTTTTTCTTTCTTCTGTCTCCTTCCCCACCTTAAGCAGCAGTTTGTATTTGCCTCTGGCATGGAGAAAGATATCATCGGGCGTGAGACTGCATCTCACCGGCACCTTGCATGTGAGATTGGTCAGATAACTGTTGCCTGCCATCAGATTGCTCTTCACGATGGCAAAACTCTTCTCATAGTCCTCATAGCGAGGTTCGTCCACCTGCCATTCAACAGGCGTTGGGAGTGGTCTGACATCCATCTTGCCTACATTGCCCTCTCCCTCAAAGTCGTAAAGGCATTCCTGCGGATTGATTTCCGACAGCTTGTGTATATATGCGCCATCTCCCTCATAGCCGATAACGAAGAGGAATGGTTCGCCCCCGGCTGCGAGGATGTTCATGCGGTCGATAATCTCTTGTCTCATATCTTGATACTACACCTTAATTATATATGGACGTGTATCCATAGGTCTAAGCAAGGTGAAAGATTCATACTTATATACTTGTATATATAATGCAAAGGTAATAATTTTCTTTTAAAGACCGCAACCTTACGTTTCTTATCTGCATTTATCCCCAATCCGTCGTTAGAGTTTGGGGACAAATGTCCTAATGACCGTTTGAGGCAATGTGCTCTCTTTCAAAAACTGCAACAAAGGCGTGTGCTGAGCACAGTGAAGTTTCCGTTACCGTTGTTGATATACTGGAATGACGGCTGTATGGCAATCGACTTGGTGAGCTGTCGCCGCCATGTCAGTTCCAGCGAGAATTCATTGTCCTGACAGAACTGTGCATACTGTCCGGAGATGCCACACATGTTGAGACTGTCGGTATAAGCGCCTCCAGCCTCAGCATAACGATAGCAACCGCTCTCGCGGCAGGTGTTTTCTGAATATTGAGCCATACAGGTGATGGCCTTCCCGTCTGATTTCCACACCGGCTGTTCGCCATACACCCACCAGGCGCAGCTCGTCTTGTGGACAGCCTCATCGGCTGGCGCCATCTCACCTTCGTCGTCGAAGACGAACCGGCGGGTATGGAGAGTAACTCCGGCATAATACAAAGCGCCACGCCAGGAATACTCCAACTGCGACATGTTAAAGATGCCGTCACGCTTTGGATTGATGATAAACGGATTGTCATGGTGCTTCCATCCATTATAGCCTACACCATTATACAGACTGTTCCTGAATGTCCATCCTCCCCTGCTCACGTCGAAATATACCGTCAGACCTGACAGTGGATAGTTGGCTATCGGATAGCTTGCGGCGATTGTAGGGAAGATGCCGCACGAACTGTTAGTGAAGAGTGCAGTGACGTCGGAAGTGAAGAAATCCTCATTCACGTTTCTCACTCCCACGAACAGGTGTCCTGCCTTCCATTCGTGCATATACCCCAACACGGCAATGCCGGCAAACATATTGTCGGTCTCTATGTTTGAGAACCCCTGCCAGTCGTCGATGATGCCGTCGCCAGTCTTCGCCACATGCAGCGTAGCGGCTTCCAAGGAACCGCCCTTCCATAGCGGAACGCTCATTTCCAGTCGCAGCAGGTTCACCCAGTTGGTACCTTTATTCATATCCCATTGCCACTCAGTGGTATAGTTGCCCCCGAAGCTCTGTGCATTCGCCATACTGGTGCTGATGCAGCATAGTGCCGACAGCAGAATGTTGCGTCTCGTTGTCTTCATAATCTAAAAAAACGGTGCTCTTCCGTAAGTGTGTATTATTATGTCGTTAAGAATATCTTGTTATTACGGTGCAAAATTACAAAAAAAATCCTACTTTTGATTAGAAAGGCATCATACAGGTATTAGGAATTGATTGGAATCATGCCTAAAAGATGATTGATTGCCTGTATGGCGAATCTGCAGACATAGTTTCAAGGTCAGGATGCACATTCATGATGGACGGATAAAAAAACAGGCAAAAGACGCTTTTTTTATTGTCACTATCGGGAATAATATGTATTTTCGCATCCATGATAAAGAAACTTCCCATCATACTCCTGAATTTCACAGGCATATACAATTATGAATCGTTTGCCTCAAACCGGAACATCACCCATGTTGACTGTAGCGACATCAATGGCGTGGACTGCTATTGTGATGAGCAGGCAAGGGAGGAACTGCACCGCAGACTTTCACCATTTCCTGCCAAGGCTCTGCATTTCATAGATTCCGGCGATTTCCATTATCTCACTGAATATTGGGTATCCAGACTGCAGGAACCGTTCTCGCTGATTGTCTTCGACCATCATCCCGACATGCAAGAACCGCAATGGAACGGCGTCGTGTCGTGTGGAGGATGGGTGACTGATGTGTTGGAAAAGAACCCACTTGTCAGAAATATCATTATCGTGGGGACTTCGGATGAACTGATTTCCCAAATACCTGTTCATCTCAGAGAAAAGGTGTTGTTCTATAGTCAGGACGAAATCGACCATCATCAAGCATGGCCTTCAAAAGCCGGCAGACTGATACATGAGCCTGTTTATATCTCCATCGACAAGGACGTGCTGAGAAAGCATGACGCCGTCACTGATTGGAGCAATGGAGACATGTCGCTATTGCAGCTCCAAGCCGTGCTCCGCATTATCTATGCCCATGAGGAGGTAATAGGCGTTGACATTACCGGCGAATGTTCTGCCACTCTCGACTATCTTTCTGAAACGAGAAACGCTGAAATCAACAACAGGGCCAATGCCGAACTGATGAAAATGATATTGGCGGAAGAACAACAGACTCATACAAATCAAAAGCGAGAATGAACAAAAACACAAACAAGTGCCGGTTCTTTATACTGACAAAGAACCATGCCTGCAAAATTCCCCTTGGCGTGGGGAAACTGCACCATTTCTTGACTGCTTCAGCTGAAAAGTGTAACTTTTCTGTGCTATCAGACGAAAGAAAGTGAAACAATCATATCTTTTCTTGTATCTAATAATGAGTTCAAAGAGGATTGGAGGTTAGTGACAAATAAGATTCACAAGAAAACTCTTGCAACTTAAAGAAATAATAATTATTTTTGCATTAATCACTTTAAACAACAAAAATATGAATACTTCTACACTTACGACCTCAATAACAATTCCCAAAATGGATTTGTCCTTACTCAAGGATTTAGCAAAAAAATTCGGATGGACTATAAACAACACCTCACAACAGATGTCTGGACTTGAAGAGGCACTTAACGATGTCAAGACAGGAAATGTATTTCACGCCAATAGTGCAAAAGACTTGATTGAACAGTGCTTAAAATGAAATATTCTATTGACTTCACCAACAAGTTCAAAAAGTCACTCAAGAAAAGCGTGAGAAGAGGTCTTGACCCAAACCTTGTATTAGCTGCGGTATCCACACTGGAAGAAACTGGCAGCCTCCCACTGTCTTACAAACCGCATAAGCTCCACGGCAACTACGAAGGTGTATGGGAATGCCATATCACATCAGATTGGCTCTTGACATGGATACAAGATGATATAAAACTGACGTTGCTTTTTTTGGATACCGGAACACATAGTGACTTGTTCTAATTAATCTTATCGCAACAAGTAAAAATAATCGATTTGACTTAAAAAGAAATATTGCTGCCTGGAGTTTTCCTCCAAACAGCAATATTTCTTTTTTCAGCCTCCAAACGGTGTAATGAGCGTTGGGGGCTGATAGTATTTCATAAGATCAGCGCACTACCTTGTGTGCCTTGCCGTTCTCATCCACTACAATCTGCAGACCCTTCATGCCTGGAGTTGCCTGACGACCGTCGATGGTGTATGTGGCAACCGGGCGGAGAGCGGTAGTTGTGGTTGCGGCATTGATACCGTCGGATACCATCTCCTCCACATTGACGAAGTCTTTCCATCCCTCAGCCTTGGCATAAGCGGCGGCTGTTCCTTCCGGAACGTAGAGCTTGCAGTCGGCAGTGTTCACGCTATAGAAGGTTTGGGCATATTCTGTGGTGCTCAGCGTTGGAGGCACCTCAGCATAGCAGTGGATAGTGGCGAGATGACCGCAGCAGAAGCTATACTGTCCCATGCTCTTGAGAGTGGATGGCAACGAGAGGTCTGTCAGTCCTGTATAGCAGAAAGCATCGTCCTTGATGTCGGTCACTCCCTCCGGGATAGTGGCAGAAGTGAGATTCTCACAGAAGTAGAACGCCTGTTTTCCGATGGTGCGCAGTGTGGTCGGCAGACTGATCTGCTCGATGCTGAGGTTTGCCATGCAGGCAGAGTCGCCAATCAGCTCTGTGCCGTCTTCAACGGCGAGCATACCCAGAGAGCGGTTCTTTGGACAGAAGCGCAGTGCCTTGTCGGCATTGCTATAGAGCACACCTTCCACATCATGATAATATGCGTTGGCAGTCGGCACGGTGATAGTGGCGAGGCTGTCGGTGAAGGTGCCGGGAGCGCATACTGAGGTTACGGTCTCTGGCAGTGTGATGTTGCGCAGACTGTAGCTGCTGTTGAACATATACTTCGTGATCTTGTCGTCTTCAGTATTATAGTAGTTGCCATCGTAGTAGCTATAGCTTGCGCCGCCAGCCTTGATGCGGGTGTCGCTGAGGTCGAGGTCGGCGAGCTTGCCGATAGACGACATTCCGCGGATGATGCCCACGTCGGTACCGTTGATAGGACCGGTGACTTTCATCTTCTTCACATAGAATTCCTGGTCGGGATATGTGTAGTGGAACTGCTGGTCGAAGTTGCCTGCCTCTGTCATGGTGATGTGGATATATTCCATCATCTCACCGATCTGTGCATCAGGACTGTATTCCACTACAGAAAACTGGTTCCATGCCTTCTGTGCCTTGTAGCTCTCGGCGCTGCCGTCTGGCACATAGATGCGGAGATATGTCTCATTGGTTCCGGCAAACACGTTCTCATATTCGTTCTTGTAGAATGCCTCAGGCGCTGTGGATGAGCAGCACACCACGTTCTTCAGGTTTGTACAGTAGTTGAAAGCCAGATCATCGATGCTCTTCACGTTTTCCGGTATCACCACCTGTCGCAGATTAGAGCAGTTTCCGAAGGCGTCCCCGCCGATGGTGAGCGCACTGCCTGTAGGAAGGTCTATGGTCACAAGATTCTTGCAGAAACTCATTGCCGACTTGCCGATTACCTTGGTGGTATGCGGGAATTTCACCGTAGTGATGCGTCCGCAGTTGTGGAACAGGTATGGTCCCACCACGTCGTTCTCTGCAAAATAGTCAACGTATGAACTCGTGGCAAAACTGTATTCCGAATGGTATGCGGCACCGCCTTCCACTATTCGTGCTTCCGACATGTCGAGGTCGCGCAGGGCTCCTACATAGTATGCCGACTCTTCGTCGTCGTTGCAGCCTGCCATGTTGCGCAGCACTGCCATGTCGTCGCCATTAAGCTGTCCGCTCAGGGTGAGTTGCTTTACTTCGCTGAGATAGTTGGGGTTAGCCTCCTGAACGAGGGTGCCCAGCGTACCAGCTGTCTTTACTTCGATTGTCAACGATTCCTGTGCGTACAGTCCATGAGCCGTAAGCAGAAGAGAGATTGCGATAAGAATCTTTTTCATAAGCGTTAGGAATATTGGTTGTTATATAAATGTTGTTTGACGGCTGCAAATATATATCATTTATTTTAAAAGTCTTTCATTTTGCGCAAATATTTTTCAAATACATTCGCATTTTGCCACAAAATACATCATTTAAGCAAGTCAACATAGCAAAAGATAGGTTGTTTTTAGCTACAAATCGGTCATTATGTCGTTTTGGGGTAAGAAACGCCATACCTAATTGTAGGTATTTTGACAGAAAAAGGCTCCTGACTTCATAATATTTCTTAAGACGGCGAACATTTTGTTTGTTGTTCTGAACTAAATCCGTAATTTTGGATTGAATTCATAATTTCAACATTTTTATTTATATTAAGCAACCATAATTATGGAGAATAACAAAAAGAAGTATTGGGGGAAGACTATCACCTCGTTTGTCTTTGTATTGTTCACGATGCCTCTCGGCCATGCCATGATGAGAATCATGGAAGACACGATGTCTCACAGCGCCGTGAACACCAGTGCTGTCATCATGGGATTTGTAGGTCTGGCGATGGCGGTGATCGGAGTGTTCGTGAAGGGCGACACCAAGCGCACCATCTGGGGACTCTTCGGCGCACTGCTGTTCTGGACAGGCTGGGTGGAATTCATGTTCGGATATTTCGCCGCACGCTTCGGAGTGCATTACGACCTTGTAGGGTCTGGAGTTGTGCAGACCACAACGGAATACGTGAACGGCATCGGAGTGAACCATCAGATGCTAATCAATGGTGTTGACGTGAACAGCATTCCGCCTGCCGAACTGAAGGCTATGCGCGGTTCGCGTCCCGAATATCTGATTCTGCCGGCATCGTTCGGCTTCTTCGTGATGTTCATGGTGCTCTATGTGTTCAGTTCGAAGACGGGATGCCATTTCATGAACTGGCTGCAGAAGGTGTTCTTCCGCGAGAAGCGCAACGAGGTGGTGCCAAGCAACATGAGCCACCACGCTTCCATCACCACCTTCCTGGAGTTCAACCTCATCAACTGGGCGTGCTACCTGTATCTCATGTTCGTTTACGACCCCGAATTCTTTGGCGACAGCCATCCTGTCACCATCGCCAGCGCCGTGGGATGCGTCATCGGAGCGGTATTCATGTTCCGCCACCAGCTGAAACTGCGTGCCTGGGGCCCCAACATCAGAATGTCTATAGCCACGGTGATCGTGTTCTGGACTGCTGTGGAGGTGTTTGCCCGTAACGGCATGTTCACTGAGATATGGGTTGAACCGCTACACTATGTGCCTCAGATGATCAGCATCCTGGTGGTGTTTATCCTTCTTGGAGTGGGAATCGCATATAAGTCAAGGACCAAGAAAGCGGGACAATAATCCCAAAAAGGCAAATGCTATTCACTCGCTCTCCTTCTGACGATAGTTTACCGGCGACATCCCCACCTGCTTTTTGAAGAATGTGCCAAACGAAGAGGCATTAGGGAAATTCAGTTCGTCGGCGATTTCCTTGATGCTCTTGTCGGTGGTGGTTATCAGCGATATCGCCTTCTTTGTTATTGCCTTGAAGACAAGCTGCTGCACGGTGCATCCCGACACCGACTTGACAAGCGTAGTGAGATATTTTGGCGACAGACACATGCGGTCGGCATAGAATCTGACGCCACGCTCACTGGCATAATGCTGGTCTATCAGATGCATGAGCTGGATATACATATCGAGCCGCCGGCTCGGAGCATTGTCGCCATCCTTGGAGATTTCTCTGAATATGCCACAAAGCCTGTATGTCAGCGAGAGCAGGAGCAGCCGGCGCTCGTTGGCGGCAAATACATTGTCGTCGCTGTTGCCCACTGCCAGCAGCTCTGAATATTTTGTCAGTTCGTCCTCATGCCCCGTATGCATCACCCAGCACGCTCTCGGATTGAGGATACTCATGAATCTCATCCCTACCACGGTGCTGCCGAGGATATTGCGGATGGAGTCCACCCGATAGAGAATGATGACAACGGAGCAGTCTGTGCTGTGGCTGGTGACTGAGAAGCACACACCATGTGACAGGAACGCCGTCTCGCCCTTATTCACCACATAGTCCACGTCTTCACAACAAAACGAGAATTTGCCGGAAGCACACACTATGATGCCCACGTCGGCAACATGGAAGTTGTGGAAGAACGCTTCGGGAAAAGACGTTATATTACCACAAGAGCAGCAGATGTCCTCATTATTTGCCATCTGCTGCTCAAGAAGCGTTATATTGTTTTTACTGTTTTTCATAAGCCCTGGCCGTATGTTTGCGGCGAAGGTAACAAAAAAAACAGGAACTGCAAAAGAATCGTCTACTTGTCTGCTCGTCAACTCGTCAACTAGTACCCAACATACCACTCTCTCGTGTCCTTGGATATGTCTCTCTTGGGCCACGGCACGACAAGCATCAGACCGGCAAGGATCATACAAGCATATATCGTCCAGCCGGACATCTCCTTTATCGCCGACAGGGTGGCCTGCACCTGCACCTTGCCCTTGGCAGACATGGCTGCCATGTGTTGCGCCTCCGTCTCGCTCTTGCCCTGATATTGCATTCCGCGGGCAGTCATGTCATAGGTAGATGCCGTCTCCAAGTTCGTGCGATCGTAGTCGTGGGCATAGCGCGTCACATAGTATTGCTGGCGATACTGGAATACTGTCTGATACAACGCCGAACCGATGCCCGGCGCTATCACCATACGCACCGTGAGCATTATGCATACCCATGTGGACAACAGCTTATACGGCATGCGCTGGTTGGCATACACGGCGATGAGCGAATAGAGCAGCATCATTCCCGTGGCACGTATGATGACGGGCCATTTCATGCGCTCCAGCATTCCGGCGGTCTGCACCTCGAAATACATAAAAAGTGACGCGGCGGCAATAAGCATGAAGCCCATGGCGAAAAACCATTTGAAATGCACGCCCTTGTTGTTGAGAATCAGGATAATCACCATTCCGATGAAATATCCCAGCAACACCCAGTTGCCGAGAGCGGCAATCTGTATCTGGTCTGCCTTCATGCCCACGCCGACAAAGATATTGACGAGCATCGAACTGGAGTTGCATATCATCAGACCGATGAAAAGCAGGATGCCGCCCTGGATGCTGCGCGACTTGAATGCCTTGAGCATGAAATATGGCGAGCGGCGCGTCTTCTCAAGATAGAAGAACAACAGTGACGACAACACGCAGATAACTGTTGCCCAACGGATTCTGGGACTGTCATACCAGTCGTACACCTTGCCATACACCGTCACGTATACAAACGAACAGCACATCAGACAGAACACCACTACGTTGCCGAACTTGGAGAACGACAGCGGCGAACGCTTCGTGGGGTATGGATTGTATGGCATGCACAGCAGGGTGATGAGCAGCGCCACGAGTATCGCTCCCAGCATAGCATAGTATACCATCTGCCACTGGTAGTTGTATGCAAACCACGCCGTTATCCATGTGCCTATCTGTCCCAGGAGCATGAAGAAGAAATATATGATTGGCTGACTCGCCTTCTTCTCCGTGTCGAGGGCGTCCCATCCAGCCTCATCCTTGGGCTCGTTGCCTGGCGTCACGTTGCGCGTCGCCTCTATGCCGAAACCATATTTGATAAGCGTGAAGAGGTTGCACATGAGCAGCGTCTGCCTCACGAAGCCCATCACAAGACTGTTGAGGGCGAGGATAAACAGACTGTCGGTATTGGCGCAAATATAGCTCTGCACCGCCAGCAAGGAGAACCCCACAAGGCTCATCATCTTCTGTCGGCGCACGCTGACCAGCAGATAGAAGAACGGCGAGAATGCCGCCATGCCAATCGACGTGACGAAGCTGATGAAGGCGATGTGTTCCGACTGGATGCCGAGCCCTCCCACCATCTCGCTGCTATTCACGGTGTAGGCACCGCTTACCGTCATGATAGGTATGAAAAGTATGACGAGGAAGGCGATGCCGAGGGGCTTCGGCACCCAGTTATAGAACGGAAAATTCTTCGGCAGATGTTCCGGCACTGCCGTATATATCTCTGCCTGTGTCATTTCTTGAGCTGTGCCTTAACAACGACCATCATTCCGGCTGCCAACTTGCTGTTGTCTGCCTTTGATATTCCTTCAAACTCTATCCTCACCGGCACGCGCTGCTGTATCTTCACGAAGTTTCCGGCTGAATTGTCGGTTGGCACGAGGGAGTATTTCGATCCCGTAGCTCCGGATATTGCCGTGATTCTGCCCTGGAATTCCTTTCCTTCAAAGGCATCTACCGTCATCACCACCTTCTGGCCCACATACAGATTCTCCACCTGTGTCTCCTTGTAGTTGGCAATCACCCACTTCTGGGTGTCGGGCATGATATATGTGATAGTCTGTCCGGCATTCACCGCCTGTCCCTCTTCCAGCGCTCTTCTGCCGAGCTTGCCGTCGCATGGAGCGGTCACCACACAATATGAGAGGTTCAGCTTTGCCATCTCCAGAGCTGCCTGTGCCCGTTCGATGGCGGCAGCGGTGTTCTTCTTGCGTGTCTGCACTTCGTTGACTCCCGAATATGCCGCCTTCTGCTGACGGCGCACGGCATCGAGCTTCTTCTTCGTGGCGTTGTATTCGGTCTCTATCTGTTCGAGCTGTATCGGCGTGGCGGCGTTGCGTGCCACGAGGTTCTGATAGCGCTGACGGTCTTTCTCGAGTTTTGCGAGGCGCACCTCAATCTCTGCTATCGATGCCTCATATACCGTTGCCGATGTCTGGGTGGTCTGCACCGAGGCGTCAATCACGTTGGCTCCAGCCATGGCGTCTTTGAGTGCCGCCTCTGCCTCCATCACGCGGATGCGGTATTCGCGGTCGTCGAGAACGAGCAGCGTGTCGCCCTTCTTCACATTCTGATGCTCCTTGAAGTATATCTTCTTGATATATCCCGAAGCCCGCATGTTTACCGGCGAGATATACTGCTCCACCTGTGCGTCATCGCTCTTCTCGTTGCTCTTGTAGTCCATGAACATGCAGCCTATCTCCACTATTCCCCATACGAGGATTGCCACGCCTATCATACTGACAATCAGCTGGCGTATGCGCTGGCGTTTGAGCTGCTTGGCGGTAACTTCATGGGTTGACTGCTGTTGGTTGTTGTCACTTGGGGTGTTTGTTGTGTTGTTTGTGGGGGTATTGGTATTGTTTGTTTCCATTTTTCGGTGGGGTTATTAGTAATTAATTAATGTGGGGCGAATGGGGCATCATAGTCACAACCGCCATTCCTGTTGTCATTTCATCAGTCTGTCCAACTGACCGGTGAGTTTTAGTATCGTCAGATTTGACACCTGGTAGTTGAAGTGGGCAGTGAGATAATTGTTCTGTGCGTCGCTCATGCTCATCTCGTCTTGCAGCACCTCCGTCATCGAGGCTATGCCCTCGCGGTATCTGTCGCTCGTCACCTTATATATATCTTCGGCAAGCAGATAGTTGTCGCGCTGCTTGGCGAAGTTGCGCTGGTTGTTAGCCAGATCGTTCACGGCGTTGGCATATTGCGTCTGCATACCCTTCAGGGCGTTCTCGTAGGCAATTTTCGCATTGTCGATGTCCACTTGTGCTTTTCTTATCTTCGAGCGCTTCTCAAATCCGTCGAACACGGGTATGCGCAGCGACACGCCGATGCCGTTCGACTTATACCAATGGTTCGACTCGCCGGAGTGGAACCAGTTTTTCATCTTGTCTGTAAACGATGTGTATGTCCAGTTGCCGGTCAGGGCGAGGGTTGGCAGATAGCCATCCTTGGCGAGTTTCTTCTGCTGTTCTGCCAGCGTCTGCTGCTTGCGCAGGAGTTGCAGCTCGTAGAGGTTCTCGTTGAGTCCGGTGAGTGCCGCCATGTCTATCTGCTCCACATTGGCTTTCTCCACCACGATGTCCTGTTCGGCGGGATAGTCGATTACATATTTCAGCATGTTATACTGCTGTATGAGCATCGCCTTGGCATTGTCGTACTGCACGCTGAGGTTCTCCAGATTCACGTTCACGCGCTTCACGTCCACGCTCAGCGCCATGTCATTGTCGTGGAACGCTTGCGTGATGTCGCGCAGTTCCTCCAGTCGTTTGATGTTGTCTTTGATTATCCCTATCTGTTCTTCGGTGTTCTGTGCCAGATAGTACATCTTGCTTATCTGCACTATCAGGTCTTCTTTTGCCTTGGAATACGACAGGGTGTTGAGTTGGTCGAGGGTCTTCGATATTTCCAGTGCGGTGAGCGCTGTCTGACTGTATAGCGGCATCTGCAGCTGTACACTCGCTGACGAATTATATTGCAGCGTCTTCGTCACGTTATACGGTTTGCCGTATGCTCTACCGTCGGTCACCGATACGGGAGGAGTGAAATTGTCGTTCAGTCCGGCGCCGATATTTATCTGCGGCAGCAGCCGGGAGCGGTTTTCACTCACATTGTGCTTTCCTTTCAGCACATTGCCCTCATACGTTTTCAGATTCAGGTTTCTCTCGATGCCCATCTGCAGGCATCTGCCCAGCGACATCGTTTCTTGCGCCATTGCATAACCGGCAAGAAATGTCAGGGAAATTGTGAACAATATTTTTTTCATACCTATATTTATATTCCGGCTGCAAAATTACTGATTTATCGCCGTATAGGTATATTCATAAAATATCACAAGCTGTTCATATTTTCCCTTTGTCGTTTTCTATAGGAGCCGAATTTTATTGTTCCATCTACATTTGCAGAAGCCATTTCCAGACAGGCGCCACCTCTATCGTATGACCATCTTCCTGTATTTGTGTCTGGTAGTCGCGGGTGATGATGTAGCCGTGGTAGCCGGGAAAGGCATTCAGGAATTTTACGAGAGCTTCCACTTCCCGCTCATAGTTTGCCTCGTCATTCAGATTATAAGACATCTGGATGGGCAACTGGGCAGATGGAACGAAGAAATATTTTAAAGTATACTTTACAAAAATACAGAAATATTGTTAACTATACTTCGAAATAATTAGTAGTGTCTCCTATCCTAACAGATTGAGCAGAAAACCATGGTCTATCAGATTATACTTCACAAACTTCGGATTAATCCCAGCACCAAGCGGTATGCCATTTGCCGCAGTATGCCATACAGGAATAATGATACCAGCATCTCTTAGCATCTCCAAAGCATTCTTGACTTGGGCTGTCGTATAACCTCCCTCAACTTGGCTATAAACGAATTTACTACCCACTTGACGAGCTTGCTTTCTGATTGTCGAATGCAGCTTATCTTATGCAAAGATAGCGCTTTTATCTGAATAAATGCATGATGACCAACTACTATTAAAAAAAAGTCAGAGGCTTTTAGATGCCAAATCATAAAAAAGTCAGAGGCTTTTAGATGCTAAATCATAAAAAAGTCAGAGGTTTTTTAGGGCGCATTTTAAAAAAGTCAGAGGTTTTCTGGGGTGTCTCCTTATAATATTAGGATAGCAATTTATGATTTTTCTTGATAAGCACCAGCTAAATATCTGTCTTACCGGTCATTAGGGCTTGCCTGGATTTTGATTTTTAGAAGAGTGGATTTCGTTTGGCTTTTTTACGGTTGTTACATTTTGCTGATTTAACCCGAATCGGCCATTAGGGCTTGCTTGGATTTTGACTTTTAGAAGAGTGGATTTTGTTTGGCTTTTAATGAGTAATAGCGAGCTATTGCGAAATAAAAACAAGCAAAATACGCCTTATAAAATTCAAAAGACTGCAAGCAGTTATGAAATACCCAATAAAACGTTCTAATGACCGTTTTGGGTTTAATCAAAAGCATTATCTTTGCACCACAAAAAAATGACAATGATGAGGAAAACAAAGGATTGACACCTTTCCACATTCATTCACATAAGGAATGGCATCGCTATATCGGCACGCCACTTCTGGAACACTAAACCTCTGTTATGGACAAGCTGACTAAGGAACAACGCCACCGCTGCATGGCAGCGATACGGGGAAAAGACACCAAACCGGAAATCACGGTCAGAAAATTCCTGTTCAGCCGTGGCTTCCGCTATCGGCTGAACCATCCGCGTCTGCCCGGTCATCCGGATATCGTAATGCGCAAATACCGCACGTGCATCTTCGTCAACGGATGCTTCTGGCATGGACACGAGGGGTGCAGATACTACGTGCTGCCAAAGACAAACACGGAGTTCTGGAAAGCGAAGATTGAACGCAACAGGACCCGCGACATTGAGGAGCAGCACCAACTTGCCGCTATGGGATGGCACTGCATCACCGTATGGGAATGCCAGCTGAAGCCGGCCGTAAGGGAACAGACCTTAGAGTCGCTGGCACACACTCTGAACAGCATATTCCTGAATGACCGCAGCATCAAACGATACACCCTGCCGGAAGAGGAAACGATGATGGCTGCAGAACCTGGCAACAAGCTATAACGACTTCATTATCTATATTCGCCCTACTCGGGCACCCTTACCACATCCACCACATGGCTGCCGGCCCCTATCAGGTCGGACCGCTCTGATATCACTTTCTGGTATTCTATAAACCGGGCGAAGGTCTCGTCGCTCATACGGTTGAGCCGTGTGCGCATATAGTCGGAGGCCCCGTCGGGCGAGAAGATGGTAACCCGTTCCAGTCCGGCACTCTCGTCCAGACGGTTGATGTCGTCGATGCGCACATAGTCGTAGAGCTCGTCTGCCTGCGCCTGGATGTGAAAATCCTTGTCTACAGCACCCCTCTCAAGCAGCCCCTCGATGCGGTCCTCGTCGAAACAATACGACAGGATGCTGTATTCGTTCATCAGATACGCCACGAATATCAACCCGCCGGGCTTCGTCACACGCTTCGCCTCATTCAGCGCCTTCAGCTTCTCTTCATCTCCTATCAGATGATACAGCGGACCGAGCAGCAGCGTCACGTCTGCCGTTGCCGTAGGGATAAACGGCATGTCTCTCGCATCGCCCTGCACCACATCGGCTGTCGGCTCACGCTTCAGAAACACCTCTATGTTGCGGCGTACCAGCTCCACCGCCTTCACCCTATAGCCCTCTGCCATGAGTGCCGAAGTGTAGCGGCCCGTCCCGGCGCCGATGTCAAGCAGAAAGGAGTCGGACTTCAGAAACCGACGCAGATGGTGCATAGTGGTTTCAAACTCTACGATACCGTGCCTACGCTGCAGGCGCAGGTCTTCAGGATGCTTGTTGTAATGCTTCTCTATATTGGATAGTGCCATATATGATTTCTTGAAAACTCCCAACAAAGATAATCATAACTCTCAACTTTCCAACTTTAATTTCTCGTTTTTTTATTCTACCCAAGCATTTATCGGTCAAGCAAAGGACTACCAATCGCAGGTTAACCTTTGCTTTACCGATATTATATTGAGCACCTCATACAACATATATGCCACACTAAAAACTTGTTCTCGTTGTGCGAATATTGGCGGTATTCAAAAGGATGAGACAAGAGCTAAAAGCTCAATATAAAAAAATAGAAAGGAACACTATTCACCTTGCTCGAGTCGGCATCCAACTTATAGCAATAGCTTTTACTCCGTCTTTATGCTCTCCACCGGATTCTCCGTGGCTACGCGCCACGACTGTGCCACTACCGTCAGGACGACCACCGCCGATACGCCCACGAAGCTCAGCGGAAAGAGCCACCAATAAATCGGCGTGTGCTCGGCGAAGCTCTGCAGCCATTGGCGGCTCAGCCAATAGCCGAGCGGTGCGGCAATGACGAACGATACGACGAGAGGCACGCTATAGCGCACGGCAAACAACCGCACCACCGCCCCCACCGAGGAGCCCATCACCTTGCGGATGCCTATCTCCTTGCGGCGGTATTCGGTTTCGAACATCGTGAGCGAGAACACTCCTATGATGGTTATTATGATGCAGATGATGGCGAAGAGCTTAACCTGGGAGATGAAGCGGAACTCATCCACGTAGGTCCGCTGCAGCGCATCGTCGAAGAACTTCATCTTATAGTCGCCGTATGAGGCATCCAGACGGTTGAGCACCTTTTCTATGCCTCGCTTTGCCTCTATCTTGTCATGTCCCTCTGCCACACGCACGAAGAGATTATAGCAGCGGTCGCCCATGCGATTCAATGCCAAAGGGTCCAACACGAGGAAAGCGACGGAGAGGATGCTGTTATCGTTGCGTACCGACTTCATCCTGAAGTTGTTGCACACTCCAACGATGAGGTAGTTATGGTCGCCCCATTCGCTCCGGCTGCCTATCGAGTCGCCCACGTGCAGCCATTTGTATTTGTCCATCATCGTGCGGTTCAGGATATACGCTCCTGTCTGGCTGTCCGACTCCTTGAAGTCGCGTCCCTCCTCAATCTTCAGTCCCATCGTGCGCAGATATCCGGGGTCGCACAGCATCACCTGCATGTTCATCGACTTGTCGCCGTTGCCGAGAAACCACCCCATATATTGGTCGCCGACGCCTATTGCATCCTGTGCATACCCCACGCTCTCCACGTATGGCAGTTTCTGCAGTTCAGCCCGTATGGCAGTTTTCTTCTGACAAGCCTCCGCTGTGAGTCCGGTGAAGAGCACCTCGTTCTTGGCGAAGCCGTAGTCGCTGTTGAAGATGTAGTTCGACTGGCTCGCCATCACACCGATATATATCGCCAGGACGAAAGCCACGCAGAACTGCACTCCCATTATCGCCATGCGCAGTTTCCTGCCGCGCGGTGATAGTCCGAAGGAGCCTTTCAGCACCATTGCCGGTGTGAACGACGTGCTGTACCATGCCGGCACGACAGCCGACAGGGCACCCACAGCCAGCGCTGCCACTGCCATTACAGTAGCCAGCATTGCATTTGCCCCGAAACTGATGTCTCCCGACACGAGATTCATGCAGGTCTCGCTGCGCTGGAAACCCATCACGATGAGGAAGACTATGAGGAGACCGATAAAGGCGAAGCCCACATTCTCCATTATCATCTGCAGACGCAGACTGCTCTGCGAGGCTCCCATCACGCGGCGTGTGTTTATGCTGCGTATGCGCATCGGCACCTCGGAGAGCGTGAAGTTCAACAGGTTCAGCAGGGCTATGAACAGGATGAATACTGATGCCACGGTGAACACATTCACCAGGTTGCGGTTGCCCTTGTCTCCTAAGCCTACGCCGGAGAAATATATATCATCTACCGGGGTGAGCCGGAAGCTCTGACCATATTCCTTCTCGAATTTCTTCTCGTCGGTATATCCCGTCTGTCTCATCACTTCCTTCTTGAACGCACGCTCCACAGCCGCCTTGTTAGCCGGATCGTCAAGGCGCACGAATATGTTGAAGCTCCACTCCGATGCGTCGCCGGCATCCTTCGGGTTCTCACAAATATAGAGTCCGTTGCCAATGGAGCAGTTGTCGGGCATGTCTTCGCTCACTCCAACAACGGTGATGGACTTATCCACGCCGTTTTCCTTCAGGGTGAACGTCTTGCCCACCGCCTTGTCTGTTCCGAAGAGTTTCCCGGCTGTGCTGCGGTTTACGATAGCCGTCGCGCCGTAGTCCCAGGTCTTGCTGCTGCCGTACAGCAGCTTGTCGCTGAAGAATTCCACGCCGGGTTTCGACATACCTATATATAATACATTTATAGTGTTTTCGCCGACGGTCACGTCTGTCTGCCTGTTGTATGCCATGTTCACCGTCTGTTCCACATGAGGTATCTCCTTTATTATCTCCTCGTATGGGCGACAGATATGGCATCCCCATTTGTTGTCGAAAAGTGCGGTCTTCACTTCGAGCCGGAACGTGCGGTCGTGGTCCTTGATGTTGTAGTTGTATGTGCGGTTATATATCACCTGTGTCATGAACAGATAGAACGTCGCCACTGCCACTCCCAGTCCGAACAGGTTGAGCAGCGTTGCCAGGCGGTAGCGGCGGAACAGATACAGTAAGCTTTTCATACACCATTTCTCCTTTCTCAAAGAATATTGTTGTTGTCCACCACCTGTCCGTCGAACAGGTTTATGATGCGGCTTGCCATCTGGGCATCGTGCTGCGAGTGGGTCACCATCACAATCGTCGTGCCTTCGGCATTGAGCTGTGCGAGGAGTTCCATCACGACGAGTCCGCTCTTGGAGTCGAGGTTTCCCGTCGGCTCGTCGGCGAGGATGAGCTTCGGTTTGCCCACCACGGCACGTGCTATGGCAACACGCTGCTGCTGTCCGCCCGACAGTTGCTGCGGATAATGTTTGGCGCGGTGGCTCATAGCCACCTTGCGCAGGATTTCCGTCACTCGTTCGCGTCGTTCCTTTGCCGGCACGCCCATATAGCGGAGCTGCAGGTCTACGTTCTCTTCCACGGTCAGCTCGTCGATGAGGTTGAAACTCTGGAACACGAAGCCAATGCGTCCGCGGCGGTAGCGTGTGCGTTCCTTCTCCTTCAGTCTTGCCACCGGCTCTCCGTCGAGCCAGCACTCACCGGAGTCGGGGTTGTCGAGAAGTCCGAGGATGTTCAGCAGTGTGGACTTTCCGCAGCCGCTCGGTCCCATTATGGCTACGAACTCTCCGTCGTCCACGTTTATACTAACGCCGTTCAGTGCTACGGTTTCCACTTCTTCCGTGCGGAAGATTTTCGTCAGGTTTTCTGTCTTTATCATTGCATTATGTTTTTTTATGTCTTGTTGTTTCGATATAAATTGCCGTTGTGCTCTCTATTTCAGTATCAGCACTTCGTTGTCCTTGAATGCTTCGTAGCCGCTCGTCACCACGCGTTCTCCCGGTTCCAGTCCGTCGGTCACCTCATAATACTGCGGGTTCTGCCGTGCTATGCTGATGTTGCGTCGGTAAGCCTTCTTGCCCGATTTGTCGAGCACGAATATCCAGTTGCCGCCAGTGGCTTGGAAGAAGGTGCCGCGCGGAATGAGCGTTGCCTGCTGCGACTTTCCCAATGCCAGTTCCACGTAGTAGGTCTGTCCGCTGCGCATCTGTGCCGGTCGTTCGCCCACGAACACGAAGTCGGTGCGGAAAGAGCCGTTGCGCACCTCTGGATACACCTTGCGCACACGCAGCCGGTATGTCTTGCCGTCGCGGTTTATCGTGGCAAGCAGTCCGGGGCGCACACGGTCGATGTAGTGTTCGTCAATCTGTGCCTGCACCTTGAAGTCGGAGAGGTCGTTTATCTGTCCTATGTTCTGTCCGGCAGAGATGTTCTGTCCCAGTTCCACATCGAGCAGTCCGAGTTCACCGTCGATAGCCGAACGTATCTCGAGTTTGTTCTTGCGCTCCCGCACGAGCAGCACGTTCTTTCTCATATTGTCGAGGTTGTCCTCCATCTGTGCCATCTGCACCCGGCGGTAGATGCTGTCCTGTCTCAGCCGTTGCGCCACGAGGCTTTGCTTGCGTCGTGCCAGCCGGTAGTCCTCCTGGCTCTGTGTGTATGTCTCCTTGCTGATGAGCCTTTCCTTATACAAGCGTGCGTTCTGGTTGCAGGTGCGCTGCTTGCGTTCGCAGTCCATGTCGAGCGTAGCCTGTTCGGTACGGTTGTTCAGCCGGTCCTGTTGCATTGCCACTTGTGTGTTGCGCAGCAGATTCTGTTTCTCGGCAAGCTCCGCCTCGGCATTGAGAATCTGCAGGTCGAGGTTGCTGTTGCTCAGTCGCAGTATCACGTCGCCCTTTCTCACACGTGTTCCCTCTTCTACAACTTTCTCTCTTACTATGCCTCCCTCCTCCGGAGAAATCTGCACCACCTGGATAGGCACCACCTGTCCGTTCAGCCGCACGTAGTCGTCGAACCGTCCGTGGGTCACGTTGCTTATCGTCAGGTCGCGCACGTCCACGGTCATTGTGCTTGCCGTCGAACTGAACACTATCCATACGAGTACTGCCGTCAATGCCGTTGCCGCAGCGATATACCAAGCGTAGCGGCGGAGGAATGTTTTCTTTTCTATCTGTCGGTCCATAATATATTTCGTTTTATAATGAGGCTTGCCTGTAGTATGCGAGCAGTCTTCTGTTATACATCATTGTAAGTTGGCTTTGCAGCAGTTTCACTCTCGACTGCAGCAGCGTCACAGCCGCCGTCCTCACGTCGATAGCCGATGCCATGCCCTCCTCGAACTTGCGTGTGGTGATGTGTGCGGCAATGCTGTCCGCCTCCACCTGTTCGTTCGTCTTCAGTATCTCCTTCTCGCTGTTCCGCACGTCGGCAGTGGCTTCCGCCACGAGGCGGCGCAGTTCCGAACGCTCATAGTCGAGCGTCTCACAGGCACGGTCGAGGGCTATGCGGCGCGAGCGCACCGTTGTCAGAGTGGCAAGACGGTTGAAGATTGGTATGCTGAGCGTGAATGCCACATATTCGCCGGCGTTGTTCTTGAACTGCTGGCTGAAAGGCGCATGTCCACTCGTATCCATATTGCGGAAGAACGATGTGGACACGCCGCCGGAAAGAGAGATTTTCGGTAGGAAACCGCCACGGGCTGCCCATAGCCCATAGCGTGCTGCTGCCACTTGGCTTTCTGCCTGGGCTATGCGTGGGTTCCGGGCGAGTGCAGCAGGTGTGACACCGCCGTCAGCCTCTGGCAGGATAGACAGAGTCTCAACAGACGGTCTTTCCACTATCAGTGTGTCTTCGATAGGGAAATTCATCAACTGTTTCAGCGTGAGCAATGCCTTGGTGGCCTGGCTCTGCATGTGGGTCAGTTCGTATTCGTCGGCGGCAAGAGTGGCGCACATCTGTGCCACGTCAGCCTCGCTCTTCTGCCCCACCTCTGCCATCACCTCGGTCTGGCGGAGCAGCTGTAGGCTCTCCTCACGCTTCTGCATGGTGTGTTCCACGGCTCCCTGGCAGTAGAGCAGATCCATACACGCCTTGCAGACTTGCAGCGCTGTGGCATCCTTCTCCGCTTGTACTGCCGAGCGTCCCATTGCCACGTTGGCTCGTGCCATGCGCAGCTCGTTGTAGCGTTGCAGTCCGTCGAAGATGGTGAGCGAAGCCTGCAACCCGTAGCCGTTATAGAATGTACTGACGTCGGTGTAGGCGTTCGTCTCCGGGTCTACGGCGCGGCCGAAGTTCATCTGTGCACTCACGGAACCGTACACTTCAGGCAGGAAAGCTCCGATGGCACGTGTTTTGGCGGTGCGGTTCTCGTCGAGGTCGAACTGTCTCTGCCGCACGCTGTGGCTGTGGTCCGCGGCATACTTCATGCAGCGCTCCACGCTCCACGGTTCTGCTGCCTGCACCGATATGGCGGCTATCAAGAGTAGTGTTGATATGAATGTACGTTTCATTGTCTTTTCGTTTTCTTTTCTATCTGCAAATTTACGCCACGCCGCCAACGCCCGAAAGATATTCGCCGGGAAAATAGCCCGTTGTATGATTATCATACAGCATATTGTATGAAAATCATACACTTCGTTTATGAATGCCGTTTCTCTTCGTGTGTTCAGGAAAAAAATGTAACTTTGCCGTATCTCATAAAGACGTAAGTCATTATGGCTGAAGAAACAAGAGAATACATTAGGAGGTTATATGATAGAAACTTATTGTGACACTATACTGGTGGTGGATGACAACCAGGCAATACTCACGGCCCTGAAGATATGTCTTGCAGGGGCGTTCCGACGTGTGCTCACTCTCGAAAGTCCTGACAACCTTATAGCCACGCTGAAAAAGGAGGATGTTGATGTGGTACTGCTCGACATGAATTTCTCGCTCGGCGTGAACACTGGACATGACGGACTGTTCTGGCTGCGCACGCTGAAGAAGCTGTATCCGGATACTCCCGTGGTGCTGATGACAGCATACGCTGATGTGCAGCTGGCTGTGAAAGGACTGAAAAACGGAGCTGCCGACTTTGTGACTAAGCCGTGGGACAACGACGAACTGATTCGTACGTTGCGCGATGCTGTGGAGAAGAACCGTGTGGTGGTGCCGCTCGACAAAATGGAACAGCAGCATGTACATAGAGTGGTGGAACAATGTCATGGCAATATGAGCCGCGCTGCCGAACTGTTGGGCATAACGAGACAGACGCTCTACAGAAAGTTGAAAACGGACAACTGACCCCGAAACTTTCAAATATAATACCACACGATATGACACCTTATTATATTATAGCATTTCTCATCGTCATTCTCGCAGTGATAATCCTTTGGGAGTGGCGCCACCAGCGGCGTCTCTCCAGTCGTGTACGGCTGATGCGTGAGGCTTTGCGCAACCGTGACTTCATGTTCCGTCTGCCAACCGACGGTATTATGCCGGGCGAACGCGACCTGCAGACGATGCTCAACGATATGGGTGGCGAGATAAACCAGCTTATGGCGCGCAGCGAAGTGGAGTCGTGGCAGCGGCTCACCCGTGTGCTTACCCACGAGATTATGAATGCCGTAACGCCGATACAGAGCATAACGCAGGCTTACATGGCCAGTACGATGGTGAAGCAGACTCCGCTCGAAGAGGGCATACGAGCCATCTACGACACCACGCGCAGCCTGTCTGCCTTTGTGGAGAGCTACCGCAAGATGACGCAGCTGCAGACTGTGACTATAGAAGAAATAGAACTTGAGCGTATGGTCGCCAATCTGAAGTCGCTCTATCCCAAGCTCTCCTGGCATGTAGACCTCGGTGCAATCCGCACTCTGCGTGCCGATGCAAGCATGATGCATCAGGTACTAACAAACATCGTGAAGAACGCCGTTGAAGCCGGAGCGCACGACATCAGCCTTACCGTCACTGCCGATGCCGACTACACGCAACTGCTGATAAGCAACAACGGCTCGTCGATACCTGCCGAAGTGGCACGCGAGGTGTTCGTGCCTTTCTTCACCACCAAGCGTACCGGTTCCGGCATCGGTCTGTCGCTTGCCCGTCAGATGATGATGGCACAGGGCGGAAACCTTACTCTCGCTGACACGCCACAGCCCGGCTACCACACGACATTCGTTATAATAATAAAGAGTTGACGAGTTGACAAGTAGACGAGGAAATATGCATTACTTGTTTATGAAACGAAAACAACTTTTGCCATGGAAAAACGAATCTCCTCGTCAACTTGTCTCTTGTCAACTCGTCTCTCGTCAACTTAATTTATTTATATATCTTCACCACGCTACCATCCTGCTGGCGCACTATGTTCAGTCCCTACTGCAGGTTCTGTATTCTGTTGCCGTTCAAGTCGTACACCGCTGCCGGCATCTTTGTTGCCGTTGAATTTGATGCTTTTCAGATTGAAGGCCTGTCCTTTGTATACGCAGAACTTGATTTCTATTTTCCCAGTCATATCACCTTCAAACGTGTAGTTTCTGCCTTGGGAGCATATTGTTTCTTTGATAACAAGCCAAAGGCATTGCAAGGATACTGCATCGAAGACACTAAGCAACTTTCATTGTTCTAAAGACAGAATAATCTCTTTCGATTCTTTATATACAGCTCATGTCTGATGGCATGGGAAGAGAATTCATGTATCTGTCTTCACATGCAACTAATCGCTATTTTATCCCGAATTGGGGTTAATAGTGTGACTTGCCTAGGAAATGGTGCATTTTATGACTGCAATTTCCCAAACAATCTTAAACAAGAATTAATCTCCCGGTTTGGAAATGAAATATTTGATTGATGGTAAATATATTTTAATAATTATGATATTAATATATTGTAAGCGGAAGAAACACGAAAACATATTAAAGAAACATCCCGATGCCATCATTGCGGATGTAACTAGCTATGCCAAAGATAGCTTAATCAAATCAAGTCCATTCTACCCACATGGTGGAATACCAGTTCCATTCAGCGATGGAGTGACAGCCACATGCGTAGAGGCTATTTGCGATGCGTTTAAACTACTTGTCAGATTCTTTTCTTAATTCACTTAACGTTTTGCCATTGTAACTAAAGTACTTCGGTCCTTGGTAGGCTCTTGAAGCATTTTGCTTATCTTCTGGCAAAAACTCACGTGTAAAAGCAGAGAGTGACCAGAGTCGGTCTTGGTATTCCACCTTATCGTCAGATGCAACAGTGACAGGCAAGTTCAGTTCATCGAATACAACGGTATCACCAACCTTCAAGCCAATCATATGGAATTTGAAAGCAGGTTTCTGTGCTCTTCGTTCCTTTTCTTTGCTGTCGGCTTCTATCTTTTTGTCCTCTTCCTTACTCTTACTGATGACCGGTTTGCCATCCACGTAGACAGCAAGTTCGCTATCATCAAGCAAGTCGGCAATATCACGCATGATATCCAAAGCCACAGACGGAGCAATATTGAAAAACTCTCGGTTCTGACGGATACGGAGGTCGGTCAGACGGTCAATCTGCTTATGAATCTGCTTCTCCACCTTATCGAACTTCGCAGTCTTTAGAGTTGCATAAATCTCAAAAGGCAAAGGTACAGCAGTATTATCGAGTTCCTTTGATCGCACATCTACAGGACGTGAACTTTTGCCAATTTTTACCCAATCCTCACGAAAGGAAGGGTTGGTCAGTATGTAAACGTAGCCTTCGTGATTTTCGTTGTTCATTATTAATACGTATGAATTCTACTTATCAGTTTTGTTTGTTACCTCCCAATGCCCTGTTTTGTTACTTCCAACATAATGAATGAGATTCATGTCACGCAGGATGTAGAGATCGCGCTTTATAGTTATGACACTTGTTCCAAATGCTTCAGATAATGTTTGAGCATTTATCGTATCATTTATCGTATCATTTATCGTACCATTTTTATTCTTTCGTAAATTCCACGCTGTCTGTCAGTAAGTTTGGCGATTTTTACTTGGACATTTATCGTATCATCTTTGGAAACGGAGCTTCGACGGTCAAACTCCTTTTCCGGAGTCCACTCCGCCATCAATGTTGCCTTCAGAATGAAAGCGTCAATATGGAATGAGGGGATGGTTCCATCAATCCCTTCTATTCTACGAGTCCTGTCAGAAACGCCAATAGCAAGCACACCTCCATCAGCATTAGCCATAGCCACAATGGGTATAGCTAACGCTTTGGGGTCAATCTGTATGCTCTTGCAGTCGAACGTTTGACATTCTTTGCGAGCAAGTATTTCTTCTATTGTCATATTCTATTTGATTATTCCTTTTGCTGAATTATCTCTTCTGCTTCCTCCGGAGATTGTACCTCTGGTAGTGCCTCAAAGCGAACGAGATCATTCATTCAACATTGAGATATAGATGCAAAAATACGAAGATATATTGTAAAACGTAAAGAAATACCTGAAAAAGTCGTCCCGAGGATGTAAATGCGAACAATAAGAAGCCACATAATCGCAAAGGTGTTGTTCTGTTGGCGCTTTTACTATTTCCTTTGCAGAGTGGTTTTAATTCATATTCCCCCAAAAGATGAATTATCGCGCAAATAATGAAAAAAGCAAAAATTTCGTCAAAACCGTCAACCATCTGGTCGCCATTGCGAAAGCCATTGATTTACAAAGACTTTCATTTTTATTTTACAAGAAAAACCATCTGGTAATTGTCTTGATGGTCTTACTCTGTTCCATGTTAATTTGTGAGACGCCGTCTCACAAATCGGAAAAGCAGGATAAAATTTACGCGTATAGACAAGATTAGAACGACTAAAGCCTTTCCCATTTTTTCCACTATACCTTTGGCATGGTTCACAAGTTAGGAAAGAGATATGCAAGCAATTCTCTGAAAATCTCGCCGATGAACCGGGGATTGTTCCACGTCGTGGTCCTGTTCCTGAGTATTCATACTTGGTAGCGACGGCATATTATTCCAAATAGGTCATTAAGGATTGCAAGTTTCGATGCTATTAATTTTAAGTTTTAGAGGTGTTTTGTTTGTAGTTACGGGGAAAACGTTTGGTGTTTTTGTGGTATTTTGTTTGGTGTTTTTGCGGTAAATCATAATGATTCGGTTTACTTTGCCATATTGGTATTTTGGGTAATGTTTTGGGCACGGGTCACGAACGGATCGTGCCCAAGTGGGGCAAGCACGTTGCCCAACCGGGGCAAGCACGTTACCCAAGTGGGGCACGCACCGTGCCCATTTTAGCCCAAAATGAGTTGTCAGGACTTAACAGGATGTTGGACGCATTACACTCACTGATATATTTGTTCTGTGTTGGCGTTGTGTCCCTGGCCTGCGGCAGGGACACGAATCAAAAAAAAGGAACACGGATTGCTCGGACTTGACACGGATTGGTCTTTTCACGGATCTTTTTTTGATATTATTGAGCTAATGGTTCTTGGATTTTGGCTATGGATTTGTTTGGATTTGCAAGTGCTGGGGCACTTCCTTTCCTTAGCCAATGATTTATAGACAAAAAACAAGACAAACCGGCTGCGCATGAAGTTTTAATTATGATTCCGCCAATAGCCATCAGCCCCCACCTAGCCTCCCTGTATGGGAGGGACAGTAACTGTAATACGTAACTTTGCATCACCTCTTCAGCCCCCACCTAGCCTCCCCCGTAGGGGAGGGACAGATACTCCGGCGGTCTGACTATTGCCTGTAGCCATCTGATTATCAATAGATTATCAATAACATAGAGCAACCTGCATCTCCAAGTCTTTGACAGAACCAGAGTAAATCTGCATCTCCAAGTCTTTGACAGAACCAGAGTAATCTGCATCTCCAAGTCTTTGACAGAACCAGAGTAACCTGCATCAACCAGTCTTTCACAGAACGCAAAGTAATCTGCATCTCCCCTACTATTATATTTGCAAAAAAATAAGAGAGACAAGATCTCTTTAATTACATAAACGTTTGTTAAATTTGCAAGGTGTAAGAGAATGTATAACAAAAGAAGAATACTCCATATCCGGCATTAACCCTTTCCCCTACGAGTCAA
>OJKP01000053.1_pt1 | contig 98216 bp, 83 predicted proteins | sample 1596521 | NCBI WGS metagenome assembly OJKP01 (sample SAMEA4350130, study PRJEB24818) | metagenome | biome: human; feature: gut; material: faeces | place: Denmark | collected 2013-09
TGACTTCAGCAATATGGATTTGCATCTGATACGAAAACTATGAGTAGGGCCATTATGATAGCCTTTCTCTAATTTGAGGCGATCAACCTCTGATAATTCAAGTACTTTTATTGGTTTCATAATTCTACTTTTTCTATAAAACGGAAAATGAACCATATTAGTACTGATATATATAAATAATTTAGATCACTTACTTAGTATTAACTAAATTTAGATTAGAGATTATGAAAAAGATTATTGCAATGGCAGCTCTCGTGCTGTCTTCAGTAGGTGCTTTCGCACAGTATTCAGCAGGTGATTTCACTCTCCAGCCAAAAGTTGGTTTGAATGTATCCAACTTAACGGATTACTCTGAGGATGGCGATACAGATTGGAAAGCGGGTCTTGCTATCGGTGTAGAAGGAGAATACCACATCAATAACTGGTTGGGCATCAGCGCAGGACTCTTGTACTCTCAGCAAGGTACCAAGAGCAGTGATGGAGTAGGCATTGATGATGTCAAGTTTAACTTCGACTACCTCAATGTTCCAATACTTGCCAACTTCTACGTAGCCAAAGGACTTTCACTTAAAGCAGGTATCCAACCAGGTTTCAACGTTAGCAAAAAGGCAAAATATCAAGGCGTATCCGTTGACTTTGATAAAGTTTTAGACAAACTCGATGACGGTAAGTTCCAAGGTAAGTTCCAAACAGTAGATTTTTCTGTTCCTATCGGCATCGCCTATGAGTATGCTGGTTTTTGCATTGACGCACGCTATATCCTTGGTGGAACCAATGTCATTAAAGATGTAGACGGCAAGAACCAAGTGTTCCAATTGACACTCGGTTACAAGTTTAAGCTCTAATCTTAAATTTCAATCTATAAAATCCCCCAATAAGATCAACCAAGATTCTTATTGGGGGATTTCCATAAACGTCCGCTTATTATCAAACACATAGCATGACCTCAAAACTTTTACTTTTCTTCTGCATCTTCCTTGATCTCTTCGATATACGAGCCAGAAGCATCCGTATTCGGCGAAGAACTTACCTCTTCCATCTTCGTCCACTTCCGCTTATTATTAGCTATCTTGAATGCATTGATACATTCCACAACACCATAGATAAGCATGGTCCAGCCGATGATGAAGAGCGGTGCCGAGGCAATGGCTGAAGGTTTGATAACGGCAAGCAAACCAATCAGGAGAATGATGGAAGGGAAAATCCAATAAACAATTCCCACACGCCCCATCTTGCGAGCCGTAGCAAGATTCATAAACTGCGTCAATGCGCCCATAATCAGAATGACAGAAAGAATGAACATCAGACTGTTGATGAACGTATTAGGCATCAGAGCCAAAATCAAACCCAGACAGAGACTGCCTATTCCCACAATAGGAAAACGAGGAGTCAGCCCCGTGAGTTGCTTTCCATTAGCATCATAAACAACACCTACTTTACCCGAATTTCTCTTGGCGCTGAAATAGGTAACGATAGAAATGACTCCCGAGAGGAAAAACAACACACCGATGGCGATGGTAATCCAAGTAACCGTCTGTTCACGATACTGAATGAGAAGTGCACCTACGATAATCGCACAGATTGCACGGAAAAATGAACTATGTATTACTTTCATATTTCTTTTTAGATTAATATTCGACAAACTATTAAAAAAACTTCTACAAAAATACAAACTATCTTTGATAAATCCAACTTTTTTTGTAATTTTGTTGGCAAATTAAGGATATTATGACAAAATTGTATTTAGTTAGACATGGTGAGACTGTAGATAATGCAGCCCAGATTATGCAAGGACAAACACCAGGCAAGTTAAACGCAACCGGCATTGCCCAAGCTGAGGAAGTAGCTCGCAAGATGGCCAATGACCACATCGATGTATTCATATCCAGCGATCTCTACCGCAGCATCCAGACTTGTGAGATAATCGCCCTACCTCATTTTCAGGACGAGAAATCCATGAAACAAGCCATGATTACAACCCCACTGATACGGGAGCGCGACTGGGGCGATTTCACTGGTAAGTTCATCCCAAGTCTTCCCAAAAATCCGAAAGACTGGCCAGACAACATCGAATCTATCGAAAAGATGAAATCACGCGCACAGAATTTCCTCACCTGGCTCAAGGTGACCTATCCCGACAAAACTATTCTTGCCGTAGGACACGGCATTATCAACAAGGCTATTCAGAGCGTTTATTTCAAGCGTCCTATGAACGAGATAGAAAAGATGGGAAACGCAGAGGTAAGAGTTCTGATCTTATAATCTGCTTCTATTCCCCACCTTATTATATATATAGAAGAATCCAAACTATAGAATACCCAATATCCTATATGAAGAAGATTCTATATTCACACTTAACATTTCACATTTAACATTTATAAAACCCTCTCTTATGGCAAACAAAATCGCTTTGATTACAGGAGCTACCAGCGGTATCGGTGAAGCATGTGCACGCCGATTTGCCCAAGGCGGATACGACCTGATTCTTACAGGAAGAAACACAGGCAAGTTGGAAATCATCAAGAAAGAACTCGAAAATGCTTACGGCATTATGGTCCTTGCATTGGCTTTTGACGTTCGCAACCGTGAAGCTGCCCAGAAAGCCGTTGATTATATTCCTTCACACATGAAGAATATCGACGTACTCATCAATAATGCTGGTCTGGCTCGTGGACTGGAACCAGAATACGAGGGAGACTTTGAGGATTGGGATCAGATGATAGACACCAATATCAAGGGACTTCTCACCATGACCCGCCTCATCGTGCCAGGAATGGTCAGCAGAAATCATGGACACATTATCAATATCGGAAGTGTTGCCGGTGATGCTGCTTACGCAGGAGGCAATGTTTATTGTGCCACCAAGGCTGCCGTCAAGGCAATTACAGACGGACTCCGCATTGATGTGGCTCACACCAAAGTGCGCGTCACCAATGTAAAACCAGGATTGGTGGAAACCAATTTCTCCAACATCCGCTTCCATGGCGACAATGAGCGTGCCGACAGAGTTTACGACGGCATCGTACCACTCAATGGTGATGATGTGGCAGATGTGGCTTTCTATGCTGCCAGTGCTCCAGAACACGTCCAGATAGCTGAAGTACTCGTGCTGGCCACCCATCAGGCAAACGGCACCGTCATTCATCGCAACTAAGAAATCCTCACAAACAGAAAACGATTGCGATAAAATAGAAAATCCTCGCTACGAACACAACGATTCGTAACGAGGATTTTTATTGCTAAGACAATTTGCCTGAGAACGATTATTTGTCGAGTTTCTCCACCAATCCTGTCACATAACTGCAAAGGATTCCGATACCCTTCTCGTTTTCACCACCCTGCGGAATGATGATGTCTGCATAACGCTTGGTGGGTTCGATAAACTGCTCGTGCATAGGTTTCAGCACCTTCAGATATCTGTCCACAACCATCGAAACCGTACGACCTCTGTCTATTGTATCGCGCTGGATATTGCGGATGAGTCGCTCGTCAGGATCAGCATCTACGAAAACCTTCAGGTCCATCAGGTCACGCAGTTTCTTGTTGAGCAAAGTCATGATTCCCTCGATGATGATAACCGGCTTCGGTTCCACATGGATCGTTTCCTTCTCACGATTACATTTCAGATAACTGTAAGTAGGCTGTTCGATAGCAATTCCATTGCGCAAATCAGCCAACTGCTTATGGAGTAATTTCCAGTCGAAAGCATCAGGATGATCGAAGTTGATAGCATGTCGCTCCTCATCCGTCATTCCCGTCGTATCATTATAATAGGAATCCAGAGGAACCACAGCCACATAATGAGGAGGCAAAGCATCCACGATTTTCTTGACCACAGTTGTCTTGCCCGAACCGGTTCCTCCTGCAATACCGATAATCGTTATTTTATCTTTTTCCATAGATTCGTTAATATTAATTTATTGTACGCGTACATTATTATATATATAGAATAAACCCAGAGATCTCATCAGAAATCAAAGAATATCATCAAACATTCTCTTGTAGAAATCTGCTTTTTTCTCAACTGCCAAAGGATAAGCCCGGCTGCTGCTTGGCATTCTATAGAGCCTCAACGTGCGATTCTCGAAAGAAAACTCCACGTATCCTCCCATGGCAGGAGTCTCAGTAATACCATAATGCTCAGAAAACACCTTGGTAGCCAATTGTCCTGCCGTCAGCACCGCTTTACATTCCGGCAAAGCTCGCAGCATTCCATCCAGATCAGACTGTTCCACAATTTTCAAATCCTTGTCAGAAGCCGTATTCTTGGTACGAATCACTTTCTGCGCCGTATCAAAGAGAGCGACTCCCTTTTCTCCAAGAAATTCCTTGATAGCCTCCAGCCTGTATTGCTTATGCTCTACATCCACGAAATGAAGTTTATCTCCAAAAAAGATAATTCCAAAGATGCGCCACATATCATTCTGGAAATTAGGATAATACCAGGGAATGCACCAGCGCTTGGGTGAAGGCGGGAAAGTACCGAGCATCAGGAGATGCGCATTCTTGGGCAGCCAAGGTTCGAAAGGATGACTCTCTATCATCACTTCACCTCCTTCACCAGGTACATGACTACAGGCAGGTGGTCGCTGAAACCATTGAGCCATCTACCACCAGCCTGAGTGCGCAGCGGAGCACCCTTGTACTGACCTTCCTGCTGGATAAGATAATCGCGGCGGAAAACCTGGTGAGCAAAATACTTCAATGTAGAGAAATCCTTATTCTTAGCATCCTTGTTGAGCAGGTTTGGCGTAATCACTATCTGATCGAAAAGATTCCAGTTGCCATTATAGAATAAGGTGCCCTTACCCTGCTTGGCCAAAATATTATACCATGGATTGTACATATCGTTTGGTCCAACCTGACTGATCTCTGGTTTGGCGCTCAACACCTCATGCATACTCTTATTGGTAGGATCATCATTCATATCGCCCATCACAAACACCTTCATATCCTTGTTGATGCGGAGCAGACTATCCTTGACAGCCTTGGTTTGGCGAGCACCCGACTCCCGATAGAACGGACCAGAGAAACGGCTTGGCCAGTGACAAACGATGACAGCCACATCCTCACCAGCCATTTCACCACGAACAGTGAGGAAACCACGAGTATAATAAGCACTATCCTTAGCCTTCTCCTGAACATAAGGCACTAACTTTACATTCTTCACAGAGAAGAGAGAAGGATTGTAGAGGAAAGCACAATCAATGCCACGACGGTCTGGACCCTCTATATGACAATATTTCATATTACGGGCCTTCAGAGGAGCCTGCTCTATCAGATCGTCCAGCACCTTATGGTTTTCCACCTCTGACAATCCGATGAAAGCACATCCCACCTTAGGCAACTTATCTGTACCCATATCGGCAAGCGCCTTGGCCATGTTGCGCAACTTATTGGTATATTTCATTCCGTTCCATCCCTTGGCAGGAAGATATTCATAATCATTCTTGCCCTCATCATGGCAAGTATCGAAGAGATTCTCCTGATTATAAAAACCTACAGCATAGAGATTGAATCGTTTCTGCCCTTGAGCAAAAGCAGCCAGACTGACTATCAGGAAGGCCGCAAACATCAATACATTTTTCTTCATAAATTTATTATTTTATTTAGATTATCAAAAATCTTAAGTTAGCAAATGTGCGAAAACTCGCTATCTGAATGCAAATATCGGCATTTTATTTGGAAAAACCGCATATTTAGTCAAAATTTAAACGAAAAAACTTTTAATTTTAAAAAATATTTTGTTACTTTGCAGACATTATTAGTAATTAAACTATAAACTATGCAACAAAAGGTAAAATTAGCAATGCTTGCGCTCTGTTATGGTCCGCTGGCTTTTGCACAGAATGTTGAGCAAAAGGCTGCATCCAACCTGGACGAGAACGCATTCACATTCACCGAAGCACAGTTGGGTGAGGATGATGACATGTCTCAGAATGTAACCATTCTCAACTCTACCTCTAACGTTTATGCATCAGAGGCAGGATACCTCTTCTCTCCTATGCGTTACCGTTATCGTAGCTTCAATCAAAAGTATAACGAGGTTTACATCAATGGAGCACCTGTCAACGACATGGAAAGCGGTCAGTTCCGTTTCTCCAACATCGGTGGCTTGAACCGTTTCTCCAGAAATGTAGATTTTGCTTTGCCTTTCGAAGGAAACAACTATTCTATGACAGGCATGGCTGGTAGCAACAACTACGACTTCCGTGCCGGAAGCATGCAAGTGGGTCAGTATGCCTCAGTTGCTGCTGCCAACAGAAATTACACACTTCGTGGTCTCTACACTTACAGCAGCGGTTTCAACGACCGTGGCTGGGCATTCAGTGCCGGTCTCACCTACCGATGGGCCAACCGTGGTTATGTGGAGGGTACATTCTACAATGCTTTATCTTACTACATCGGTGTTCAGAAGAAGTGGAACAATGGTCACTCCCTGAGTATCTCTACCTGGGGCAACCCAACCGAGCGCTCTACCCAGGGTGCTTCTACCGACGAGGCTTACTGGCTCGCCAACGACCGTTACTACAACCCTTACTGGGGTTATCAGAACGGTCACAAGCGCAATTCGCGCGTTGTCAACGACTTCTCCCCTTCTGCTATCGCAACATGGGACTGGGACATCAATGATAAATTGAAACTCACAACTTCTGCATTTGCCAAGTACTCTATGTACAAGAGCACCAAGCTCAACTACAACAATGCAGAGAACCCACAGCCAGATTACTGGAAGAACATGCCAAGCAGCTACTATGACATCTGGAATCCTTCTTCTGTCAACAACAACCCTAATACATGGCAGAGCTGGAAGAACTCATACGATTTCTGGACAGCAAGCAAGGCTAACCGCCAGATTGACTGGGACCGCCTCTACTATGCTAACGAAAATGCAGCAAAGGCTGGCAACGAAACAATGTACTACATCCAGGCTAAGCATAATGACAACTTGAACCTCACCTTGTCATCTACGCTTACTGCAAAGGTAACCAAGAACTCCAAACTGGTGAGCGGCTTCATCTTTGCCAGCAACAGCAACCGCCACTACCAGACTTTGGAGGATATGCTTGGCGGCTCTCTCTTCCACAACATCAATAATTACGCTCTCGGAAAGTATCCAGCTACTGATCCAAGAGTTCAGTATGACTTAAACCGTCCTAACGCCCCAGTCAACGAAGGCGACAAGTTCGGTTACGATTACAAGATTGAAGTGATGAAGGGATTGCTCTGGACATCTTACACCGCAGAGTTGGGCAGATTCCAGACTATGTTCAGCGCTAAGTTGGGTCAGACCAATATGCGCCGTCATGGCTATATGCGCAATGGTATGGCTGCAGAAAACTCTTATGGCAACAGCGGAATCGCCAGAATGGGCGAAGGTGGTGCCAAGGGTAGCATCAGCTTCGACGCCGGTCGCGGTCATGCGTTCAAATTAGGTGTTGGCTACGAGTGGCAGCCACCTAAGGCTAACACAGCATTCGTATCTCCTGAGATCCAGAATGACTTCGTGAGAGATTTGCATGATGAGCATATCTTCAGCAGCGAGTTCGCTTACCAATACCAGAACTCATGGATGCACGCCAACCTGAATGCATACTATAGCCGTCTTGACCACGTTACTGAGTGGCAGAACTTCTATAGTGATATGGACAACTCGTTCGTATATTTCAGTCTTCCTGGCTTGCAGAAGGAATACTATGGTGTAGAATTGGGTCTCGACTTCAAGCTCACATCTTTCCTCAACTTCAAGGCTATCGGTACTTTGAGCGACAACAGAATCCTCAAGGATATTGAGACTACACGTTCTGAGTCTGTCACAGGCGACTTGAATACTGAAATGACATATATTAAAGGTATGCGCGAGAGCGGAACTCCTCTCAACGTAGGAAGCCTTGGCTTGAGCTATCATGCAGGCGGCTGGTTCATCGACCTCAACGCCAACTACTACGACCGCATCTACCTGTCATACGCACCTATCTACCGCACCCAGTCTGAGTTGTCTCGTCTCAACGCATTCGACAACTTCGGCAACCTGATGCCAGGTTATACAGACCAGACTAAGGGTCATGGTGGCTGGATGGTTGACGGCAGCATCGGTAAGAGCGTACGCTTGAAGCACGGCAGCTTGAACTTCAACTTGATGATTACCAACATTCTGAACAACCAGAAGATCGTATCTGGCGGTTATGAGCAGAGCCGAAGCGATTTCTCAGGTAATGGTGATAGCAGCAAGGAGCGCGTTTACAAGTTCTCCAAGAACCCTAAGAAGTATTACGTATTCGGAACAAATGGTATGTTCCAGGTTTCTTATAGATTCTAATAAAAAGGAAAGATATGAAAAAAATATTATTCATAGCAATGGCTTTTGCCAGTATGTTTTTTGCATCTTGCATGGGCGATGGTTATGCTGATCCTGATAATACGATTAAGGTGCCTGCGGCTCCTGTCGGTGACAATAATATCAAGGAGAAGAATGTCATCACAATTGCACAGCTGAAGGAAGACTACAACAGCCTCATTGCTAATAAGAGATATGAACAGATAGACAAGGACATCCAGATCAAGGGTTATATTACCGGTAATGATCTCGGTGGCAACCTTTACAACGAGGTTTGCCTGCAGGATGAAACGGGTGGTATCTTGGTTTGCATCAACAAGGGTGCGCTCTATGGCGAACTTCCTGTTGGTCAGCAGATTCTCATCAATCTGAAGGGCCTCTACATTGGTGGTTACGGTTCTCAGGCTGAGTTGGGCGGTGTCTATACCAACAGCACTACGGGTGCACAGTCTATCGGTAAGGTTGACCGCTACGAGTGGAACAAGCATTTCAAGATTTTGGGTTCTCCAGACGCAGCCAAGGCTGAAAGTTTGGTAGAGGTGTTCGACAAGACCAAGATCAAGGATGCTGACTATCTGAAGTCTTGCTCTGGCAAGTTGATGCGCATTGAAAATGTACAGTTCTCTCAGGCTGACGGTAAGGCCGTTTATGCCCCAGAGACAGAAAAGGACAAGACCAACTGCGTGAACCGCAACTTGACTGATGCAGAAACCAAAACACCTATCAGTGCTTCCAACCTCTTGGTTCGCACTTCTGCTTATGCCAAGTTTGCCAATGTCGCTTTGCCAAAGGATCCTGTCAACATTACAGGTATTTTCACCCGTTTCAACAATGTTTGGCAGATTCTGATCCGTACAAGCAATGATGTTGAGACAGCGCTGAATGTTCCTGGTGGAACCAAGGAAGAACCTTACACTGTGACCAACGCGCTCAAACTCATCAATGCTGGTAAATATACAACGGATAAGGTTTATACTACCGGAATCATCTGCGAGGTAGGTAGCGTTGATACAGGCTCGTACGGTAATGCAACATATTCTATCTCTGAAGATGGAAAGGCTGTTACCGGCAAGATGATCAAGGTATTCCGTGGCTTCAATCTCGACAACCAGAAATGGACAGAAGAGACAAAGGGCACCCTTGCCGTAGGAAAGAAGGTTGTCATCTATGGAACATTGACGATGTACAATGGCACTCCTGAGATTGACAGTGGCAATTACCTCATCTCTATCAAGTAATTCATCCATTAGAAATTTTTAAATAGAATAACAATATGAAAAAGATTATATATTCATTGTTTGTGTTGGCTATGGCAGCCTTTACTTTCAGCAGTTGCGAGGACGTTCCTGCTCCTTACGACATGCCTACTAAGCCAGAGACTCCAGAACTTTCAACAGATGGAACTGAAGCCAACCCATATACAGTAGCTGATGCTAAGATTGCCGCTACGGGTACTAATGTTTTTGTAAAGGCTTTCATCGTAGGTTATGTACCTGACAAGGCCCTGAAAGAAGCTATCTTCGGCGATGCTGCAAGTGCAGAAAAAGCTCCAACAAACATCTTGGTCGCTGCAAGTGCAGATGAAACCAACGTAACTAACTGTATGCCTATCCAGTTGCCAGCAGGTGCAATTCGTACTGCACTCAACCTCAAGGACAATCCTGGCAACTTGAAGCAAGAAGTGATTCTCTGCGGTAATATTGAGAACTACTTTGGTGCAACTGGTTTGAAGAGTGTTGCCTATGCTAAGATTGGAGCCAAGGAATTTGGCACAAAACCTGGCGGTTCAACCACTACTCCAGATACTCCTTCAACAGGTAAGGGTTCTGCAAGTGATCCATACACCGTAGCAGAAGCTATCGCAGCCATCAAGGCAGGCGCTCCTACCTACGAGGTTTACTTGACAGGTATCATTTCTGAAGTTGATTTTTACAACGAGACATACAAGAGCCTTTCTTACTACATCTCTGACGATGGTAAGAGCAAGGACATACAGGTTTATTCTGGTAAGGGCTTGAATGGTGCAGACTTCACATCTAAGGATGATTTGAAGGTTGGTCAAAAGGTAACTATCAAGGGTATTATCAAGGCATTCAATAAGAATGGTACCGATATCATGGAGGTTGACAAGAACAGCACTATCATCAAGATAGAAGGCGAAGGCACTGGCGGTGAGGTTACTCCAAAGCCAGAAACTCCTGATACAGGCAATGGCAAGATAACATTTGCTGCCGACCACAAGACTCTTACGCTTGAAAACAGCAATGCAACTGCTGGTGAAAGCGTGTCTTTTGACTTCACTGCACAGAACTACGAAAATCAGACAGACATGACAACTATAAAGTTGTCTGATGGAACAACTATCACCTTTGATGCTAATGGTGAGAAAAATGGTTCAAAATACTACACTTCAGGAACTGCAGTTCGCGTTTACAAGAATAACAAGATTATCGTAAATGGTACAAAAGAAATTGCAAAGATCATCTTCCACTGCAATGCACCATATACAAGCAAAGGTGAAACTGTTAATTGCGACGGTAATGAGACTGCAACCATAAACTTCTCTGGCAAGACTGCAACCTACACCAATGTGTTTACAGGTACAACAGGTGGTGGTGTACAACTTAGATTCTCATCTATCGAAATTGTTTATGCCAAGTAATCCACTCAATTACAAATAATTTTAACTATCCCCATTGCCTCTCATCAGGCAATGGGGATTTTGTTTTCAGCTATGTTTCTTATGTTCTGTCAAATTCCTCCAGAAGTTCCAGATATGCCCTTCAAGCGGTCCCTCGAGGACCACGTGATGGGGAACTGGTGAACAAGAGACGAGCAACGAGGGATCACGAGGCGGGCAACGAGTGCCCAAACCGAGAACCACAATTTGGGCAATATATCTGTGATCATAAAAAAAAGAGTAAAAGAAAGAAAAACATCAGGAAATATTTGGCAGAAAGAAGAAAAAGTCGTAACTTTGCACCCTGTTAAGTGTAAAGGCTATAATGGGCATGCACCGAAAGGACATGAGATGATGCGAAGAACATCCCCATAACGTCTATTTTTAATAACCCAATAAAAATAAAAAAGAAAAATGAAAAAAGGTATTCATCCAGAGAACTATCGTCCTGTAGTATTCAAAGATATGTCTAATGGCGACATGTTCCTCTCTCAGTCAACATGCAAGACTAACGACACTGTTGAGTTCGAAGGCGAGACTTATCCAGTAGTAAAGATTGAAATCTCTAGCACTTCTCACCCATTCTATACAGGTAAGAGCAAGCTTGTTGATACTGCAGGTCGCGTTGACCGCTTCATGAACCGTTACGGTAAGTTGAAGAAGTAATATACCTTTTCATTTAAAGGATATATTATCGCAAGATACAAAAGTGCGTTCGAGCGTAGTTGCATATACGCTGGTACGCACTTTTTTCGGTTTTATACATTTCTACGAGAATGACTATTTTTGTATTACAAATTATATTCTAACACGATTTTTATGAAACGAATCAAGATTTACCTTTTGATGCTTCTTGCTGCACTCACAGTAGGTAGCTGCGGAAGCGATAATGACGGTCCTGGTGGTGGAGGTGACAATACGAATACCAACGCCAATGTTGTAACCCCAGGAATGCCTGACGAAATCACACGTTTGGAATTTCCAAAGGTGAAAGGTGGAACAAGTACAGTCATCGTTCACGAAACTGATCAATATGGTGTCAACTTCTGCACAGAATTTGATACCAGTAAGAAATCACAGCGATGGAGTTGCTATGCAGTCTATAAGAGTAACAACCTGAAAGGCTGGAATAGACAGAACTGGAAGTCTAAAGAAGGAGTATCATGGAATGGTAAGACTTGGAAAGGAGATCCTTTCCAGATAGACCCAGAAATTCCTGCTAACTTGCAACCAAGTATTAAAGAATTTAGCTCTTCCAACATGCCAAGTGAAGGAATCACCTACTTCCAGAGAGGACATATCGTTGCTTCTGAAGACAGAATCTGCAGCATGGATGTAAATGGACAGACTTTCTATATGACCAATATGCAGCCTCAGAGAGGAGAATTCAATACCGGCATTTGGGAAAAAATGGAAGAAAAAATCAGAAGCTTTCTGACATACAATATGAGCACTCAAGCTGCGTATGCCAATGATACTATGTATGTCTGCAAAGGTGGAACCATTGACAAGTCTGAGCAGATTTTGGGCTATACTAAAAATAGATTTATAGTTCCTAAATACTTCTTTGCAGCAGTCATGATCAAAAACAAATCCGGTCATAAAGCCATCGGATTCTGGTTTGAACACAAAGATTATCCTTCCACAGAAAAGTTGAGCGCACATATTATCAATATTGCCAAACTTGAGGAGCTTACTGGTATTGACTTCTTCTGCAATCTTCCTGATGATGAAGAAAGACTGATCGAGAACGTGAATATCACACCATCCTATTTGCAAACTGTTTGGAAAATAACAAACTAAGTTCTCTGATACTTTACAACATTTCACAATACAGAAAAGTTAAGAGGATGCATCGAAACGATTCGTTTGATGCATCCTCTTAACTTTTCCTCCAACACAAAGTCTATCTTCTGCTATTAAAACGAGAAGACGTTCCCTTAATCGGACTCTGACAAGCAGCCTTACCAAATGATTTATGCTCAGTTACGCCTGCTCCACGAGTCTGAGCCTTGGCATTATTGGTATCGTTCAAGCGCTTAAAATCAAAATAGATAACATCGCCCTTAACGCTTCCCGTGCCTATCATATAACCGAAGAAAGTATCATATCCCTTCTTGTCTTCATATCCCAAATGGAAACCAGCCTGAGAAGAACCATAGTCTAACACAAAGGTTGCTCCAGTATTCTTGTACTTGATATAAATATCTCCATTATCCTCTATGTACCAGGAGAAATCCAAGGTCTGGCTCTTATCTTCAATGGCATTTCCTTGAGAATCCAAGAGATAATCAGTCTCCACACCCTCTCCACTATAAGATTTTGAATTCTGATTATATTGGAAGAACTTCATGGTCGTATAATAAACCTCTGTGCTACGCGATTCACCATCCGGATTGATATAAGAATAATCCATCTCACCGCCCCATTCTCCACAGAGTGTCTGGGCCATCTCCGTACGTTCATCACCATCTTGGTTGTTCCCATTACCACCCTGATTCCAATAATCATTATTCCAGTGCCAGTCGCCATAGTTATTGCTCCAGCCGTATGGATCATACCAAGGATCATCGTCACAACTGACAAATGTCATGGATGCTACTGTTATCGCAGCCAACATCAACAAAGATTTTATATTTTTCATATCTCGTCCCTTTCTTTTTAATCTGTTCCCTGAGGAAAACAGTAAGTCTCTTTACTTATTCTTATAATTGACCACTCTTCTCAGATATTTCAGCGAATCAGAATCTGAGGAAGAAGCACGGGTATCATCGAAAGTTCCCTGATGAGGCTTAGCCCAACCATATCCCCAGGAATCATACCAATCATCACTATTATACCAGTCATAATTCCAACTGTTAGGAGAAACTGTCTTCACCAATCTGAAATCCGCGCTGCTATTTCCACATTCAACCGTTCCATAGAAATAATCATCATCCAAAGAATAGTTATAAATCGTAGCATACGAGTTTTCCTCTATGAAGTGAATATTGATGACACCATTACTCACTGCCCACTCTATGTGATTAGCAACGTAATTCCAAGGAGCATCATCGCGGTATCGGTCTATCCAATACCCTGTTCCGTGGTCGGAATAAGAGTTGCTTGGTATAAACGTTATCTCAGAAGTGGTAGAAGCATAATAACAATTATCATACGTCAAACCAATATCCATATAGCCTTTCCAAGTGCCATATAAAGTATCGCCAATGTCAGCGTCCTCATCGCAAGATGTGAAACTGAGGCTCATTAAAGCCACGATAGCCATCGTCAAGAGAGTCTTTAAATTTTTCATATCCATATAAGTCTTTAAATTACATTTCTTTGTTTATTTGCTGCAAAGATACACCAAATAATCATGCCAACAAAGGGTTTTTAGGAAAAAAACAGGGAGAAATCCCTATGATGTAATGGAATATCCCTAAACAATTTGGAAATTACAAGTTTTTTGTTTACCTTTGTCCAAGAAAATATTAACTTAAGAATATGACCAGAAGAATCATACACATTATTATATTAGGGCTATTATCAATATCCGGATATTGCGGAACACCCTATTGTGATATCAGAAAGTTCTCTATTCTGGATGGACTTGCTGCCAACAACATATCAGACTTATGTCAGGGAGCAGACAACATGATGTGGTTTGCTACCTATAATGGTCTGTCATATTATGACGGCTATACTTTCCACACTTTCCGTGACTTACCTGATAACCAAGATCTCCTCAGTACAAATCGTATTCGCAATATCTTCCCTTGCACCAACTATGACCTTTGGTGTGTTACATACGACCGTCGCCTCTACATATATGATACCCATTTGTGCGACTTTGTAAACATAGAGAATCAAATCAACGAGAAGTTCAACATCCATCTTTATGCCGATAAAGTTTACACCCTAAGTCCAAAAGCAAGTTGGATAACTACAACTGACCACAAATACGCAATCAGAATTTCAAAAAAAGAATTTACAGACGACAATCCAAAACTCATCATGGGAGGAACTAAAAGCCTGCCAAGTGGAAATATCTGGTATATTACCGCCGACAAAAAGGGGCGTGAATGGATTCTTACAGACAAGGGTACTCACATCTATGGTACCAAATTCACCACTCCAATTCCATTTAAATGGTTCCGACAGGTAGGCAACACCATTTACCTGGCTACAGCAGATGGCAGAGTTGCCGTCTTTGATGAAACCAGGAACCATATCTCCATGATTCCGATGCCGGAAGGAGTCACAAAAATCAATGAATTAAAAAATACAGGCTATCAACTCCTGATAGCCACAAATATCGGTGTAGTAGTCTATAATCCACGTACATTCAAATCTGAAGTTGTAAGTGTTCAGAACCCTAACCAGCCTGTAGCAGAAGTCAAGAAGATATACGTAGATAGCAAAGACCAGCTATGGGCATTTACTGACGGTATGGGTGTAACCATCATCAATCCGAATACATTGGAGAAGAAATGGTTGTTTGCAGACCAGGAAAATCCAGTTTTGCGTACTGTCAGCGAAAAATATTTCATCATGGAAGATGAACACAATACGCTATGGATGATACCTAACGGAGGTACATTCTGCTACTATGACAGAGCGAAAAAAGAATTGGTACCTTATGTTTTGCAAAGCAACTCTCAAGGCAATGCAAGTATTCCAAAAATCACTAAATACGTAATTTCAGACCAAAAAATCCTTTGGGTAACGGGTATTCATGACCTTACACAAATCAACTTCAAATATCATGAATATACGCTGAGCCAAGTTGAAAATACAGAAAGCGAAGTACGCGCCATCACACTTGACCATAATCGTAACTATTGGGATGGATTTATCTCTGGATATTTAAAGATTAGCAATGACCAGCATCAGAAACTTGGCTACATCACCCCAAGTGGTCAATTATCACAAACACCAGTTCAGTTCTCCACCTGTGGCATCTATGCACTCTACGAAGACAGTCAGGGATACATGTGGATAGGAACAAAGGGAGACGGGCTCTATCTTTTGAAAGACGGAGAATTGCAGCATTTCACCCATAATCCGGCAGACCCATACTCTCTGCCTGATGATAGAATCTATGATATTGTAAGCGATAGACAAAACAGAATCTGGATTGCGACTTGTGGAGGATTGGCTATTGCAGAAAGAGTAAACGGCACCTATCGCTTCATTTCAAACAGAAATAAACTCAACTGGTTCAAGAATGGGCTCTACCAAAGATTACGCCGAATTACATGTACCAACAAAGGTACCATATTAGTAGCAACAACCGACGGACTTGTTACATTCTCCGACGAATTCAAGGATTATTCCAAGATTAAATTCTATCATTCTAATCATATTATAGGTGATACAGCTTCCCTCATGGCAAGCGATGTCAACTATACATTGGTTCGTTCTAACGGAGATACTTATATCTCTACATTAGGTGGTTGTCTGCAAATTACAACCAGTAAATCATTATTAGAAAATAATATAAGAGTCGAATTCGTCAAGAATATCAACCTGGACGAAGGTATCGTACAGAGTATGATAGAAGATAATGCAGGAAATATCTGGATTATCAGGGAATCCAGTGTCGATAAATTCAATCCAAGCACAGGAAAAATAGATGTTTTTGGGCCAAACGATTTTGATTTCCACATGACGTTTACAGAATGCCGCCCATTCCACGATCCTTCTACAGATCAAATCACATTAGGAACACCGATGGGAAGTATTACCTTCAATCCAAAGGTACTCAAAAAGACTACCTATCAACCGAAAATACTGTTTACCTCCCTGCACTTCAACGGAGAGGCTCATACCATTCCTATCCTGCATAGGCCAAATCTGGTCATTCCTTCAGACAAGCGAAATCTGACCATTACCTTTGCAGCACTTGACTATACCAGAAAGTATCAGGCATACTATGCATATCGTCTGGATGGTCATACACCAGAAGGCGTATGGATTCCATTAGGAAGTCAAAATATGATTGGCTTCAACCGCATTTCTCATGGTAAATACATCCTCAAGGTAAAAGCCACCAATACACATGGAGTCTGGGGTAAATATATCGCAGAACTCCCGATAGAAATCGAACCCACTTTCTGGGAGAGCATATTGGGAAAAGTCATTCTTTTCATATTGTTCATCTTAGGTCTTGGATTAGTATTCTATATGTATAACAACCGACAAAAACAAAAACTCAGCCATGACATGAGTGTACTGAAGAACCATTTCTTCAGCAATGCTTCACACAAATTGAGAACCCCTCTCTCTCTGATAGGCGGTCCAATAACAGAAGTGCTGGAAAATGAAGAAGGACTCTCAGAAGAAGGCAGAAACCTCTTGACATTGGTTCAGAGGAATGCCAGAGAGATGTACCTGATGGTCAACCAAATGCTGAAGTTTGACAACAATAGCAATTTCTATGAAGATGGAGGTCTTGACAAAGATTCTCATGCAATCCACGAAAATGGAGAGATAGAAGACTCAAATGCCAAGAACTACATAGAAGATGTAGCTTTAGACTCAGCAGAGGAATTCGAAAAGGGAGAAAAAGAAATCACCATACTCGTGGTAGAAGACAACGCGGACCTACGCACCTTCCTGGATACTATTCTGAAAAAAGACTACAATGTGTTGCTTGCAGAAAATGGAAAGAGAGGTCTTGAAATGGCACGCAAATTTGTACCAGACTTCATCTTAACTGATGTTACCATGCCTGTCATGGACGGAATCACCATGGCACACTACATCAAGCAGGACAGCAATATCTCCCATATTCCAATCATCATACTCTCTGCCAAGGCCAGTCTGGAAGACCACCTCAAGGGATTTGAAGAAGGAATCGATGGTTATCTGACCAAACCATTCTCTGCCACTTACCTGAAAGGCAGAATTGAAGCGGCCATCAACTATCGCAAGAGTCTGCAACAAGAATTGCTCAGAAACATTCATGTTGGAGACGAAACGCAAACGAGTCATAACACGACTGTTCAAAACAAAACAGAGGAGCCTCAACGTATTACGATTGGCGAATCTACCATTAGCATACAGGATCATACCATCAAGAAAGTGCTGAAGTTTGTCTTGGAAAACATTTCTGATCCAGACATGAAGATCGACGATATTGCACAGGCCATGGGCATGAGTCGCAGTGTACTCTATGGAAAAATCAAAAATGCGGTAGGATTGACTCCTATTGATTTCGTCCGTCACATCAGAATTATGAAAGCCATCGAGATGTTACGGGATACAGATGAAACGCTGACCAGCATTGCATTCGCTGTAGGCTTCAGTGATCCGAAATATTTTTCTAAGGTGTTTAAGAAAGAAATGGGTATAATTCCAAGTGAATATAGGGAAAAAAACAAATAAAAACAGTTTGATATACCCTAAAAAACAAAAAATACACCATAAAAAAAGAAAATTATTATACTTTTGCATCAGTTCTTAGAAAAGTTAAATGATAGATTTTTTGTGAACTTCTTAAGATACAAGTAGTTATCCATACAGAAGTTCAAAAAACCCAGGGTTTGTGAAAATCCTGGGTCTTTTTATTTTCTAAGTTCTTACTTTTTTAGAAAAATTATCAGTCATAATTTACTCTTCTAAAAGAAAAATAGTATCTTTGCACTCTAAAAGAAGAAATAAGAATAAAATATATAGATACAAACAAAAATGAGAACTGTTTACGAATTCTCTGTCAAGGACAGAAAGGGAAAGGATGTTTCCCTCAAAGAGTATGCTAATGAAGTATTACTCATCGTCAACACTGCCACAAAATGTGGTTTTACTCCACAGTATGAAGAACTGGAGAAATTATATGAGACCTATCACTCTCAGGGTTTTGAAGTCTTAGACTTCCCTTGCAACCAATTTGGTCAACAAGCTCCAGGAACAGACGAAAGCATCCACCAATTCTGTAAACTTACATACGGTACAGAATTTTCTCGTTTCAAAAAGATAAAGGTAAATGGCGATGACGCTGCTCCTCTTTACAAATTCTTGAAGGAAAGCAAAGGGTTTGCTGGTTGGGATGAATCTCATCCTCTCTATCCTGTGCTCGACAAAATGCTCAGCGAAGCTGATCCTAACTACAAAGAGAGTAATGACATCAAATGGAATTTTACTAAATTCCTGATTAACAAAAAAGGTCAGGTTGTAGCTCGTTTTGAGCCTACCACCAGCTTTGAAGTAATTGCCAAGGCTATTGAAGAATGGCTGAGCAAATAACAGAAGTCTATCTCATTGATTGAAAGAATCACAGCTATATAAACAATAAAAAAACGAGAATGCAAATTAGCATTCTCGTTTTTTTATTGTTATATTCTTTCAAGTCTTTAATATTCAAGTTTGTTATGCTGACTATACCTATCCATCATTTTTTTAGACTTTAGGAACTGTAGCAAGGAATTTCTTAATTTCCTCATCAGGGACAGCATAGTCATGCAAGTCACCATTGATATAGCTCTCATAGGAAGGCATATCAATCAGTCCATGTCCAGACAGACAGAACAGGATAACCTTTTCCTCACCAGCTTCCTTTGCCTTCATTGCCTCACGAATCGTAGCAGCAATAGCATGACAACTCTCTGGAGCAGGAATAATACCCTCTGTGCGGGCAAAAAGCATACCAGCCTCAAAAGACTCAGACTGAGGAATATCCACACCATACATATATCCGTCCTTGATCAACTGAGAAATAATCATACCGGCACCATGATAACGCAAACCGCCAGCATGGATATTCGCAGGCTTGAAATCATGACCCAAGGTGTACATTGGAAGCAATGGTGTATAACCAGCCTCATCACCAAAGTCGTATTCAAACTTACCACGAGTCAACTTAGGGCAGCTTTCAGGTTCTGCTGCAATAAATTCAGTATTTTTTCCATCCTTAATCTTATGACGCATAAAAGGGAAGGCGATTCCACCAAAGTTACTACCACCACCAAAACAAGCTATCACAGTATCAGGATACTCACCAGCCATAGCCATCTGCTTTTCTGCCTCCAGACCAATGACTGTCTGATGAAGAGCCACGTGATTTAACACAGAACCCAAAGTATATTTACAACCAGGAGTTGTTGTAGCCAACTCTACAGCCTCACTGATGGCAGTACCTAATGAACCTGGATGATGAGGATCACGGGTAATGATGTTTTTACCAGCTCTTGTACTCATAGAAGGAGAACCCTCTACTGTAGCACCAAAGGTACGCATAATACTGGAACGATATGGTTTTTGCTGCATGGTAATCTTTACCTGATAAACAGCCGCTTCCAATCCATAGAGTTTGGCAGCATAAGACAAAGCAGCACCCCACTGACCAGCACCCGTTTCCGTTGTGACATTCGTATCACCCTCTTGCTTACAATAGTAGCACTGAGGAAGAGCAGAATTAATCTTATGTGAACCTAAAGGGTTGGTACTCTCATTTTTGAAATAGATATGAGCAGGAGTACCTAAAGCCTCTTCCAAAGCATAAGCACGAACCAAAGGAGTAGAACGATAGAAAGTATATTTTTCCAATACGTCTTCAGGAATATCTATCCACGCATGCTCCTGATCCAATTCCTGCTTGGAACATTCCTTATTAAATATATGTGAAAGATCATCAGCATTGAGAGGCTGGTGAGTCTGAGGATTCAATGGAGGCAATGGCTTATTAGGCATATCTGCCTGAATATTATACCACTGTGTTGGGAGTTCACTCTCCTGCAAAATAAATTTCTTCTGTCTCATGTGATATCATTTTTATATTAATTATTATGTCTTTTCTTACATTTTGTTAATAGATAAATCAATTTTGCGACAAAATTACAAAAAACATTTGAGATAAAAGAAAAAAAGGCAATAATTTTGCTTTTTATCTGAAAAATATCATAAAACGACAGGGAATCAGTTAAAACAAGAGGCGTTGTGAAACGCTATTTATCATCTTTTACTTATACAATAATATAATAGAGAAATTCATATAGAAGATTACGAGATTTCGTTACTCTTCTTTGTTTATTTAAGCATTAATGGATTTGTACTTTGATATACATCCCGTACCTCAAGGTACAAATCCAATAATATTAAATAAAACTTTTACTAAACATCTTAAATACTCAATAATTATCAAATCTTATATTGTCTTCATTATATTTCTTAATGTGATGATATTCTAACCCATCATGATCTTCAAATCTATCCTTAGCATTTGAATTCGATTGCAAAATTAAGTTTTTAATAAATTCACCCTATGTATTTTTTGTTATTTTCATATACCTATTTTGTTAACTGCCGATAAATTCTATACGAATTCTGGATTTTTATCGACAGATTCCCTTCCAAATAGATACAAAAAACTACAAAATTCATACAAAAGATAAATTTATGCCCCATTTATTGCTCAATATCATTCAATATAGATACAGCTTGCTCTACACTCTTGATACCAGAAATACGCAAGTAGCGCTTGTTGCTTTTCTCTTTCAAGTTGCACATCCTCACATGTTTGGTTACATAATCCAACACCTTAGAGAACATGATACTCCTATAAAAAGGACTCTGCACATTGCTCACAAACTGTAATTGAAGAACATTTTGCTTCAGCATAATCTTCTCGCATCCCATACGCTTACCTAATCTACGCAGGGTGACCACATGCATCAGTTCTTCGCCCTCATGAGGCACAGGACCGAAACGGTCAATCAATCGCTTTTTATAAGCAGCCAGATCATCATCATTCTCTATACAATCCAACTCCCGATATAAAAGCATTCGTTCACTACTACCAGGAACATACGAATCAGGGAAATACATCTCCAAGTCGCTCTCCACAGAACAATCATCTACAAAGTCGTCACCCGTGAGCACCTTACCTTGATCCAAGTCTTTCTGATACAAATCATTGAATTCTTCATTCTTCAACTCGGTCACAGCCTGCGACAAGATCTTCTGATAGGTTTCATATCCCAAATCTTCCATGAAGCCACTCTGTTCTGAACCCAACAAGTTACCTGCTCCACGAATATCTAAATCCTGCATGGCAAGATTAAATCCACTTCCCAAGTCACTGAAAGTTTCCAACGCCTCCAAACGTCTCCGAGCCTCAATTGTCAGTACGCTTTTAGGGGGTGCCAACAAATAGCAAAACGCCTTTTTGTTACTTCTGCCAACTCGTCCTCTCATCTGGTGCAGATCACTTAAGCCGAAATGATGCGCATCATTGATAATAATCGTATTGGCATTGGAAATATCGATACCATTTTCCACAATGGTTGTAGAAAGCAGCACATCATAGTCATAGTTGATAAAGCCCATGATAATCTTTTCCAACTCCTCAGGCTTCATCTGACCATGTCCGATGACAACTCGACAATCAGGTACATGTTTCTCTATCAGGAGTTTAATCTCCTGAAGTTTAGAAATCCGATCATTGACAAAATACACCTGTCCATTACGACTCATTTCAAAATTGATGGCATCAGCAATCACTTCTGAAGAAAAACAGGTCAGCTCCGTATGGATCGGATAACGGTTAGGTGGCGGTGTACGCATGATACTCATATCTCTTGCTCCCATCAGCGAGAACTGGAGGGTACGAGGAATAGGCGTAGCACTCATGGTCAGCGTATCCACGTTGACCTTCATCTGGCGCAGTTTCTCCTTTGTACTTACTCCAAACTTCTGTTCCTCATCAATAATGAGCAAACCTAAATCTTTCCATACAACCGATTTGGAAATCAATTTATGCGTACCTATCAAAATGTCTATTTTACCATCCTTTAAGTCAGCCAAAATCTGTCGGGTTTCCTTTGCAGATCGGGCACGGCTCAAATATTCTACCCTCACAGGCATTCCCTCAAGACGCGACTTGAATGTCTGATAATGCTGAAATGCCAAAACGGTAGTAGGAACCAGTACTGCCACCTGTTTACTGTCACAAGCAGCTTTAAAGGCTGCACGAATGGCTACCTCCGTTTTTCCGAAGCCAACATCTCCACACACCAGTCTGTCCATAGGGCGGGAACTTTCCATATCAGCCTTCACCTCCATGGTAGCCTTATTCTGGTCAGGCGTATCTTCATAGAGGAAAGAAGCTTCCAACTCATGTTGCAAATATCCATCCAGACTAAAAGCATAGCCCTTTTCATGACGACGCTTAGCATACAACTTAATAAGGTCGCGCGCTATATCCTTGATACGCTTCTTTGCCTTTTCCTTCATCCTATCCCAGGCACCAGTACCTAAGGTAGAAAGACGAGGAGGTTCACCGGTATCGGCACTTCTATATTTGCTGATTTTATAGAGCGAATGGATAGAAACATCCACTTTATCGTTATTCTTATAGACGATGCGTATCATTTCCTGATAACTTTCACCAGTAGGAACACGAACCAAGCCGCCAAACTTACCGATTCCAAAATCCACATGTACGATAAAGTCGCCCGGTTCCATTTCCTGCAACTCTTTCATCGTAAGCGCCATTTTACCAGCACGAGCAGAATCAGAACGCAAGTTGTATTTATGAAAACGGTCAAAAATCTGATGATCTGTAAAGAAACAGCATTTTTTGTCAGAATCCACAAACCCTTCGTGAATGGTTTTATCTACAGGAACAAAAGAAATCTGATAATGGTGCAATTCTTCACCATCAAAAATATCCTTCAATCTTTGCTGCTGTTTCTGACTGTCAGCTAAAATATATAAAGTATATTTCTGAAGAAGATAATCCTCAAGAGTTTTAGCCAACAATTCAAAATTCTTATGGAATAAAGGTTGTGGCTGGATATTAAAATGAATGCAAGCAGAAGACTTACCTTCTCCCTCCAAAGCATTTGGATTTTTATCCACATGCCCCATTTCTATGCGCACTCTTTCAGCCAATCCCTCTTTCAACTGAGTCGTAGTACAGAGATTCGACTCTTTCTTCATCCGCTGTCTGATTTGCTCAGCCTCCATTTCTGTAGCCCCTTCCAGCTGTTCAGTCAAACTTTGAGCCGAGAAACCATCATGATAAATCTGTTCGATACGATCATGAAGAAAAACGAAATCCTTCATGGCAACAATTGTATCCTCACCCAAAAAAGAAAATATCGGTTGTTTTTCACTTTCAAGAGAAGATAATTCAGGCACGATTTCTATACATTCCCTCTTGACTTTCGACAACTGACTTTCCACATCGAAGGTACGGATGGAATCGATCTCATCTCCGAAGAAATCTATACGAAAAGGAAATTCACAACTATAAGAATATACATCCAGGATACTACCACGGACAGCAAATTGTCCTGGTTCATAAACATAATCAGTCTCCTCAAAGCCAAAATCTCTCAGCGTATGCACAATATTGCTCAAGGCAATCTCTTGAGAAACAGAAAGTTTAAGTATGCGCTCATCCAGTTTCTTTTTGGTAACAACCAATTCTGCCAAGGCATCAGGATAAGAAACTATAAATAAATTTCTATTTTGCGATAAACGAGCCAAGACTTCCGTTCGAAGAATTTCATTGGCAGCATCTTTTTGCCCATACTTGATAGCACGACGATAGCTGGAAGGAAAGAAAAAAACATTTTCCTGTCCCATCATTTGTGTCAGGTCGTGATAAAAATAGCCAGCCTCATCAGCATCATCCAAAACAAAAAGTACGGTTTGTCCTAATTGCTGATATACAGACGCAAAAAAGATTGGTGCAGAAGAACACACCAATCCCTTAAGGGAAATCATTTTAACCTGTTTTTTCCCCAATAAATCCAAAAGGGCCTTCGTCTGTGACGAACGCCCGTAAATATTTTCAATCTCTTGTATGGTCACGCTTTTTAGTTTTTCTTAGGATACTTCTTAAACCAGCCATCCAAGCGAAGGCGCATTACACCAAAGAAAGCCTCTCCAAAGATACCTCCATTCATCTTGCTCACACCCTCACGACGGTTGACGAAGATAACAGGTACCTCTTTAATCTTAAATCCTATCTTATGAGAAGTGAACTTCATCTCGATTTGGAAAGCATATCCTTTGAAACGAATTTTATCCAATTCGATGGTTTCCAACACCTTGCGGCGATAGCAAACGAATCCTGCCGTTGTATCATGCACCTTGAATCCTGTAACCAAACGAACATATTTGGACGCAAAATAACTCATAAGTACACGACCAATAGGCCAATTAACCACATTGACGCCCGAAACATAGCGAGAACCTACTGCAACATCATACCCTTCATCATGAGTAGCAGCATAAAGACGTGGCAAATCATTAGGATCATGACTAAAGTCAGCATCCATTTCAAAGATAAAATCATATCCCTGTTGCAGCGCCCACTTAAAACCTGTGATATAAGCAGTGCCTAAGCCTAATTTACCAGAACGCTCCAAGAGGTGAAGACGTCCATTAAACTCACCCGCCATCAGATTCTTGACAATAGCAGCCGTACCATCAGGGCTTCCATCGTCAATCACAAGAATATCAAATTGCTTTTCGAGCCCGAAGACAGCCCGAATGATTTTCTCTATGTTTTCCTTCTCATTATAAGTAGGAATGATTACTATGCTATCGCTCTTCATAATAGTTTTTATTAATCAAGTACCAATAATTCTTATAGTTAAATATGATATGCAAAGATACGATTTTTATCACAATTCCACTATATTTTTGATTATTTTTTCATTTATTGGTCAGGATTTTCTACAAAACCCTGATATTCCTTGTCTAAACCATTCATAATTGCCTCATAACTCTCCGTCATCTGATGCTTAATATTGTCAGCACCTCTGCCTATAGGAGCTATTGGCTTATGTATAGTCAACTTCAACGGATGCCAAAACACCCAAAAAATATCTTTCATACGCGGCTTCACCTGGAAACTGCCATTGATGGTAAGAGGACAAACAGGCAACTGCAGTTCGTCTGCCAACATAAAAGCACCTCGACGGAAAACACCCATATGACCGGTAAAAGTTCTGGCACCTTCAGGGAACACCACCAATGACATTCCCTCCTTGAGTTCTTCACGAGCCTTGTCATAGGAAGCACGGATTTTGGAAGGTCCGCTCTTATCTACGAAGATATGATGAGCATACTCGCAAGCCACTCCTACCAAAGGAATTTTGCGAAGACCTTTCTTCATCATCCACTTGAAATTACGTCCCAAAAAACCATATATCAGGAAAATATCAAAGGCTCCCTGATGATTGGCTACAAAAACATAGCTCTGCTTTTTCTCCAAATTTTCACGTCCTTCTACCTTTACAGGCAACAGGAGAATACGTATCCACAACTGTGACCAAATCTTACCAGGATAATATCCCCAGAAATGACCATTACCTAACATACACCCCACAACTGTGGTAATACTCGTAATAATACTTGCCAATACCAAGATAGGCAAGCACACCAATAATTGGTATAAACGATATAAATATTTCATAATCTCAATATTTTCTACGCTGATAATACTTTTATATGGTAATTCTTATTTTCTCTTTAATGTGACAACTACGATCTCGGCGGTAGCTCCTATACGGATAGGAATCACACCACCCAATCCGGCAGTCGTAAAGAGCTGGCAACCTTCACGCTCATACAAACCATAGTCATATTTTGCAAACATGGTAGGTCGGATGCCCAAGACCTCAACTTGTCCTGCATGAGTATGACCACTGAATGTCAATTGTGGTGCCACTAAAACCGTATCTTTAGATCCATACACCTCATTAATTTTGGAAGGAACCATATCTTTCCACTGCGTTGGTATATGCTGGAGCATCAAGATAAAATTTCCCGGTTTGATGGATGCAAGTGATTTCGCCACACTTGTCCGCTTCGGTTTATCATAATTTTCCGTTCCAGCTATATAGATGGAATCCTGTCCTCTATACACCACCCGATGTTCATTATTCAGCAGTTGCCATCCTAAACTTCGCTCAAAATCCTGTACCCTTTTCTCTATTTCAACCTGTTCATCAGGATCTGCATCAACATAATAACTATAATCGTGATTGCCCAAGATACTATAAACTCCATCCTTTGCTTTCAACGAACGAAGCATCTGATAATAAGGTACTAATTCTGAAGGATGTGCATTTTGCAAATCACCCGTAAAGCAAATCATGTCAGGATGCTGTGCCTGAATGCTGTCAATATCCCGCTGAGGAATATCCGATCTCCAACCATAATAGGAGCCGAGATGGAAATCACTAAACAGGACAATTCTATACCCATCGAAGTTCTTTGGCAAATCAAACAGATATATGGTGACTTGTTTCACTTCCAGCTTACGGAAGCCTAAAGTAAATCCATAGACAAACGTCACGAAAGCCACAATAGCCAAAACGAGTCCAACCGTTCGTCCCCAATTCTTCTCTAAATGAAAATATCTTTTGCAGCACCATCCTAAGGAACTGCAGAAAGCAAAGACAAACTCCGGCACAGCACAGACCGCCATCAGAGCGAACCAGATATCAACCAGCAAGGGATTTTTCGGTACAAAGTTCGGCAGAAAAGCCAAATATACACTATATCCCAAAACTATCATAGCAGGAATCCACAACAGAAACCTTTTCCTACCAGTTACCTTCTGGAATTCAGTCTTGAATATCCATAAATAAGGTAATATAGTACCCAATATAATGGGTATAAGTATTCTATATATCATTTTTTCATCAAACTTGATTGCAAGAATCTCCGCATGAGTTCCACCGGAATACCACGTCTATTTGCATAATCTCTCAACTGATCCTCCCCTATCTTTCCCAGTTCAAAATAATGCGCCTTTGGATGAGAAAACATCAAGCCCGACACACTGGCATGGGGCGTCATCATACCACTTTCAGTAAGTCTGATACCAATCTCTTTCATCCCAAGAATTTCATCCAGGATAAAATTGATACTGGTATCCGGCATAGAAGGATAGCCCACTGCAGGGCGAATACCCTGATAGTCCTCTCTAAGGAGCTGCTCCATCGTCAACTTTTCATCTGCAGCATATCCCCAGAAAGTAGTTCTAACTTCCTGATGCATACGCTCAGCTGTCGCTTCAGCCAACCGGTCACTAAGAGTTTGTGCCAACATCGACTGATACTCATCATGACGATACAACTCCACAATTTCCGCATCAACCGTAGCACAAAAGATACCCAAGCAATCCGTCTTTTCCATATAGATGGGGCGCAAGAAATCTGACAGACACAAATTAGGTTGCCCATCCGCAGAAACCTTTTGCTGGCGGAGCATGGGAATACGAACCTCAGCACGAATGGTCTGACCATTGATTTTATCATTCAAGTCATCGAACAAGACGATATCATCCCCATCACTACAGGCTTTCATCAATCGAAACAAAGCATGAGTATGATATTTACCATACCAAGACTTCAACATCAGAAGCGCCTCCTGTTTCATTTTTTCTTTTTCGCCTGCAGGCTTACCACTCAGTCCCCAAGCATGAAAGAAATAGAGCCAATTGATATACGGTACTATATCCGCAATATCGTATGCCAAAACCTTTCTCAAAATCTTAGAATTTATGATTTTCTAAAAGTTAGTTCTTCACCACGATAAGCCTCGTCAAACTCTCCCTTATTATATATAAGGTGTCCATTACAGATCGTTTGCTCCACTTGCCATTGGTATTCATGTCCCTCCATAGGACTCCACCCACATTTACTTTGGATGATTTCTTTCTGAACAGTCCAAGCAGTATGAGGGCGAACAATGACAATATCTGCCTGATAGCCCGGACGCAAAAAGCCACGTTTGTCCACATGAAAGAGTTTGGCAGGACAATGAGACATCACCTCTACCATTCTTTCAATAGAAAGAACACCTTTATCCACCAATTCCAACATACTTACCAATGAGAATTGCACCATCGGCATACCTGAAGCAGCCTTGGCACAACCACCCTGCTTGTCTTTCCATTCATGAGGAGCATGATCAGTACCAACAACCGAAATTCGCCCATCAGCCAAAGCCTCACGTAATGCCTTTCTATCATTCACCGTCTTAATAGCAGGATTACATTTGATGAAAGCTTTCTTGTCTGCATAATCCTCATCCGAGAAATAAAGATGCGCAATGACAGCCTCACCGGTAATATTCTTATCTTTTCCGAAGAATTCCAGTTCACGAGCGGTAGTCACATGTGCAATATGCAGATGAGCCCCTGATTCCTTTGCCAATTTAACAGCCAGACTACTACTTTCGTAACAAGCCTCTACACTACGGATTTCCGGATGGAATTTTACATCCGGATCTTCACCATATTTTTCCTGATAGGCAGCCATATTGCGATTGATAATATCAGTATCCTCGCAATGAGTCATCACAGGCAGTCCCAATTTTTTGGCTTTAACAAATATCTGTTGCAAAGACTCATACTTATCCACCAGCATATTGCCTGTACTGGAACCCATAAAGAGTTTAATACCCGGAATACGATGAACATCTAATCTATCAAATGAATCTACATTATCATTGGTTGCACCAAAAAAGAAACTATAGTTAACATGACTTTTCTGAGCACCTAATGCAAACTTATCCTCCAAAGCCTCCAGTGTCGTAGTTTGAGGATTGGTATTAGGCATTTCGAAGTAAGAAGTCACACCACCAAAGGCGGCAGCTCTACTCTCGCTCTCAATATCAGCCTTACGTGTCAAACCCGGTTCACGGAAATGCACATGATCATCTATCACACCAGGCAAAACAAAACACCCCGAGGCATCAATGACTTGATCATAGATTCCACGAGGTGCCTTACCTTCATATATTTCTTCAATTTGTTCACCATTGACAACAAGGTCGCCCAAGAAAGAGCGTCCTTCATTGACAATAGTTCCGTTTTTTATTAATTTTCTCATCATAATTCTACAGATTAATTACCGAAGCCATTACCTCCCGCAGTCTGATTCTCCGGAATAGTAGGTTTAGCCAGATCATTAGCAGTTGGAGCCGGAGCAGCATTCGGATCTACTTGAGGGGCTTGCATTGCAGAAGCATCCTGTCCTGCATCTCTTGTACCATTCATAATCTGCTCATTTTCCTGAGCCTTCTGATAATAATCCTTCACGTATGGATCATTTTTGAAATGCTCAGTAGCCTTACTCATGATATCCTCAATCCAAGGAGAAAGCATCGGATATTGATTTCTCATGGTAACCATGAAGAAGACTCCAGGACCCAAGACATTATCAAAGTTCTCAGTCACGAAAGAAGTGACCAGTTTATCTTCCTGATCAGCCAGCTGAACAGCTTCCTCATTCAGTTTTCTTGTAACCACCTCCATATCACTACCATTCATGATAGCCTGGTCATGCTTATGCACCAATTCCATCTGCTGGTTCTGCAACTGCTGGTATTTCTTGAAGAACTTAAACAATTTATCATTCAAAGGAGTGCCGCTAACTATCTGTTGAGCATCATCTAATTTCACATTAATATCACCGCTCTCCAACACCAATGGGAGGACAGCCTCATCATCCATGAAGATATTTGCCATTCTCACAGAATCCAGATTTCCGTCAAAATGGAATTGACCATGCACAACATCACAGGAATCAATATTTTTAAAATCATTGTTTTTCAGGATTTTCAGGTATAGCATCCTTCCATCCAATGTACTCACATTAGACGTACCTTGGATATTGTAGCTATTGGCACACGATGTCATTGCCAACAAGGTGATAAATGCATAAAGTATCTTATTCATAATCTGTCTGTATTTCGGGTAACAAAAGTACAATCTTAAATTGAAGTACGGAAATAAATTTATGCTATTTAATTGAATACCGTCTGTATTTAGTATTTTTTGGCATTATTCCTTCTCCAGTTCACGGGAAATACGATGTGTCGTATATAATTCCAACAAAGCAGCGATAAGCAGCAGAAGCACCCACTTATTATAAAAGTAGGTGATATACGTTTCATAGTTGGAAAACCAATTACGGGCAAAGGCATACACCGTATCAATCATAGAAATACCCGACAATACAAAACAGATATCCGCCATTGCCTGTATGCGCTTCAGACGATGAATGACAAACGATTTTCCTTCGTATAACTGCATGGCTTGAATCACACTAAAAAGCACCGTACCTACTAAGAACACCCAACAGGTATAAAGCAACATTTTAGGATAGATAAATCCAAACGCATAGCAACCCGCACCAACAACCATCAGCACGCCACCCAAGAGGAATATGGCACTCTGAATTTTACTCAACTGTTTCATTTTCTAAATCTTCTTCGTTATTATTAGTAGAATTAGGCAAATCGGTGCTCAAGACGAAGATATCCTCATCGTCTGCCTTCATGAAATAGTTTTCCCTGGCTATTTTCTGATAAGCCTTCGGATCTACGCGCATTTCCCTCAGCAGTTTGGTGTCTGCCTGATAACGCGCAGTATATTTTTTTATCTCAGAACGCAAATTATTGATCTGAATCTGGTATTTCACATGCTGGTAGATGCTATTGTCATCAATTGCACCTACTACCAAAACGCCCACTACAATCACTATAAGATACTTATAATGAGAGAGATAGCCCCATATTACACCTAATTGTTTACTCATTTATTTCGATATTTGTTTGCAAAGATAATATTTTTTTGTTATCTTTGCATCATCATTTAAGAAAAAATAATGGAAGAATATATTGTTTCTGCAAGAAAGTACCGTCCGATGACCTTCGATACGGTGGTTGGACAGAGTGCTTTGACAACAACTTTAAAGAATGCGGTGAAGAGTGGAAAGCTCGCTCACGCATACCTTTTTTGCGGTCCTCGTGGTGTCGGAAAGACTACCTGTGCCCGTATTTTTGCCAAGGCTATCAATTGCGAGCATCCCCGTGAAGACGGAGAAGCCTGCAATGAGTGTGAAAGTTGCACAGCTTTCAACGAGCAGCGCTCATTCAACATCTTTGAGCTTGATGCCGCCAGCAATAATGGTGTAGAGCAAATCAAGGCTCTCATGGAGCAAACCCGCATTCCGCCACAGATTGGCAAGTACAAAGTGTTTATCATCGATGAGGTACACATGCTGAGTTCCGCAGCCTTCAATGCATTCCTCAAGACATTAGAGGAGCCACCATCGCATGTCATCTTTATCCTGGCGACCACGGAAAAGCACAAGATTCTGCCTACCATTCTCAGTAGATGTCAGATTTACGATTTCGAGCGAATGACCGTTCCTAACACGATCAAGCACCTGGCTATGGTAGCAGAAAAAGAAGGAATCAAATATGAGGAACAGGCTTTGGCTGTCATCGCTGAAAAAGCCGATGGCGGTATGCGCGATGCACTCTCTATCTTTGACCAGGCTGCCAGTTTCTGTCAGGGCGACATCACTTATAAAAAGGTCATCGAAGATCTGAATGTTCTGGATAGTGACAACTATTTCAACTTGGTTGACCTCGCTCTCTCCAACAAAGTGAGCGAAATGATGGTGCTGCTGAACAATATTCTCAACAAAGGTTTCGACGGAGGCATTCTTATCCAAGGTCTTGCCCAACATGTGCGTAACGTCATGATGGCAAAAGACCCACAGACTCTGCCACTTCTGGAAACCAGTGAAGAGCAAAAGGCCAAATTCCAGGCACAAGCTCAGAAAGCCCCTACACCTTTTTTATATAAGGCACTGAAAATCATGAACGACTGCGATGTTCAATACCGCCAGAGTTCAAACAAGCGCCTGCTGGTAGAACTGACCCTCATCCAAGTAGGTCAGATAACCCAACCAGAAGATCAAGATGTGCCAAGTGCGGGGCGTACGCCCCATAGATTAAAATCCCTGTTTCAGAAATTGATTGCTCCCCTTAAGCCTGCTTCTCAGGGTGCAGGTAAAGAGCAAGTTGACAGCAAGAAGGTTGAAGCCGTTCCTGCTGTCGGGCATTCTATTGCCCAAAAATCCGATGCTGATGATGCTACCTCAGCGAAAGTTGCTTCTACAACAAGCAACAAACCTAAGGGAAGTATCAAACTTGGCAGTATCGGCATGACGTTCAAGAATCTCAAGAAACACAAAGAAGAAGACAAGAACAATTATTCTGCCATCAGCGACACAACAGAAACTGCGTCAATAGCCGAAGATAAAAAGCAACCTTTCGATAATGAGCTTTTATACGGTCAATGGATGAGTATGTGTATGAGAATGCAAGGTATCAACGAACTGTATGGTTTGTCACAACGCCTGAAAATGCTGACTCCCAAAATCACAGATTATCCTTCGGTGGAAATCGTCATTGATAATCCGATACTTCTTGATCAAATCGGAAAAATCAAAAACCGCATCAGAAGTACACTTGTATTAGGATTGCACAATGACGACATCATTATCAATTACCGTGTAGCCAAGCAAGAAGAAATCGGAAAGATACGTAATAAACGGGAAATCTTCGATGATATGAAAAAGAAAAATCCTGCACTTGACAAATTGGTACAGGAATTCAAATTAGTCATGGCATAATTCAGCTATGGCAGTTTTTTCAAAACAATAATCTAAAAAACGAGAAACTATTTTTTAAGATAAACTAAAAAATCCTATGGATAAAGCATATCGAGCTACATCCATAGGATTTTTATTTTAAATCAGAGTCATACCATTTTCCTCACATTCCTTGCGCATTTCATCAGGCCAGATACTTGCCTGGATTTCACCAATATGCGCCTTATGAAGCAAGACCATGCAGAGGCGGCTTTGTCCTATACCACCACCGATACTCAAAGGCAACTTATCATTTAAGAGTTGCTGGTGGAAATAGAGTTTCTCGCGATCTTCCTTACCTTCTATCTTTAACTGGCGAAGCAAGCTTTCCTTATCCACACGAATACCCATGGAACTCAACTCAAAACTACGCTCCAGAACCGGATACCAGATCAGAATATCACCATTAAGGCCCATCTTTCCATTCTCGGCAATAGTACTCCAATCGTCATAGTCAGGAGCACGTCCATCATGCTTCTTACCATCACTCAACTTACCACCAATACCCTCTACGAATACTGCGCCATATTTCTTGCAGATAGCATCCTCTCGCTCTTTAGGAGTCATATCAGGATACATATCAAGCAAATCTTGCGCATGAACAAAATGAATCTGTTCTGGCAAGAAAGGCTTCAACTGTGGATAATGCTCACAGGTGAGATATTCAGTACGGCGGATAGAAGCATAAATGCGACGCACCACGTCTTCCAAGAATGCCAAGTTGCGATCTTTCTTCTCGATTACAGCCTCCCAATCCCACTGGTCAACATACAGAGAGTGGAGATTATCGAGTTCTTCGTCAGCACGAATAGCATTCATATCGGTATAGACGCCATATCCAGGTTCTATTTTATATTCAGCCAATGTCAATCTCTTCCATTTTGCCAGAGAATGAACCACTTCTGCTTTAGCATCTCCCAAATCTTTGATAGGGAATGTTACAGGACGTTCCACTCCATTGAGATCATCATTAATACCCAAGCCTTTCAATACGAAAAGAGGAGCAGTCACACGACGCAGACGAAGTTCTGTGGAAAGATTTGCCTGAAAGAACTCCTTAATCAGTTTGATTCCCATTTCGGTTTGGCGCATATCAAGAAGTGCCTTATAGCCTACTGGTTTTATTACATTACTCATAATATATATATTTTTTCTTTGTTTTTATGTATTTAGGGACAAATGAAATGCAGGTTAGTACGCCTGTTTTCTATTTGACGGTGCAAAGGTACTAAATTATTATTAATCTGCAAGCGTTTTTCTATTTTATTTTTCAAAATGATAGAAATTTTAATATTTCACTATCTATTTGTACTCATTTCGCATTATTTTCCCTGTATCATTTTGAATTCAAAGCCTCTCCGTCAACTCTAAATAAGTTTTTTTACTCAAATATTTGGTTATTTCAAATAAAATCAGTAATTTTGCAAACGTATCTGCAATTGCATATATGGAAGATATCTTGCATATATATAATAAGGTATGAATATCTTGGTCTCGTAGCTTAGTTGAATAGAGCGTTTGATTCCGGTTCAAAAGGTCGTGGGTTTGAGTCCCACCGAGATCACACATTCTCTATCCAGGAAAGCCACTTCCCCTAAAATGGAATGCCATCCTGTATCAGAAGAATTATCACATTATTTAGTTAAAAACATGGACTTAGTAGAACGTTTTATAAACTACACAAAATTTGACACACAGTCGAGCGAAGATTCCGACAGTGTGCCTAGTACGGCGAAACAGCTGGAGTTCGCCAAGTATCTAAAACACGAATTGGAAGAGGAGGGGCTTAGCGATGTAGAGATGGACGATATGGGTTACATCTACGCTACATTGAAAGGCAATACCAAGAAAAAGACACCTACCATCGGATTTATATCTCATATGGACACCAGTCCTGATGCAAGTGGCAAGGACATCAAGGCACGCGTCATCCGCAACTATGATGGCGAAGATATTGAATTGAGTCCAGGCATCTTCTCCAAAGTCGATAAATTTCCTGAATTGAAAGCCCATAAAGGCGAGGACATCATCGTAACTGATGGCACGACCCTTCTTGGTGCTGACGATAAAGCAGGAATTGCTGAAATCGTACAGGCTATGTGCTATCTCAGAGACCATGATGAAATCAAACATGGAGATATACGTGTCGGCTTCAACCCTGACGAAGAAATCGGAATGGGTGCTCACCACTTTGATGTTGAAAAATTTGCCTGCGACTGGGCTTATACCATCGACGGAGGCGACCTCGGCGATTTGGAATACGAGAACTTCAATGCCGCAGCTGCCAAGATCCGCATTAAGGGTGTGAGTGTACATACAGGTTATGCTAAAGGCAAGATGATCAACGCAAGCAGACTTGCGGTGGAATTCCAAAACATGATACCAGAGACCGACCTTCCTGAAACCACAGAAGGTTATCAGGGTTTCTACCACTTGCTGGGCATTGAAAGCCACTGTGAGGAAGCTAAGTTGGCTTATATCATTCGTGACCACGACCGTGATAAATTTGAAGATCGCAAAGCATTCATTGCTGACTGCGTGAAGAAAATCAACGAGAAATATGGCGAAGGAACATGTGAGGCTGAGATTTACGATCAGTACTACAACATGAAAGAGAAAATCGACCCTAACATGCATGTCATCGACATCGTCTTGAGAGCGATGCAGGAAAGTGGCGTTCCTCCACGCGTAGAACCTATCCGTGGCGGTACAGATGGAGCACAGTTGAGTTTCAAGGGACTTCCTTGTCCTAACATCTTTGCAGGCGGTGTCAATTTCCATGGTCCACATGAGTTTGTCAGCATCCAGGTAATGGAGAAAGTAGTACAGACCATCGTGAAGATTGCGGAAATCACAGCAGAATACAACGACTAAGTTTCGTATCAATCATAATAATCTATAATCCCAGAAAGCATGAATGCTGATGGGACTATAGATTATTTTCATATTATGACCTGATACTCCAATAGACGATAGGCTGTTTTCACTTACATATCAAACTTAATTTTCTTTCGAATGGCAGAAATTCCATTTTTAGTAAAAGATTTGGCACTCATACTGATGGTTGCAGGCATCGTAACCATCATTTTCAAGAAGCTCAAGCAACCCCTTGTATTAGGATACATCGTTGCCGGTTTTCTTGTTTCACCTCACATGCCCTATACCATGTCGGTCATTGATGAAACAGATATCAAGACTTGGGCAGATATCGGAGTTATCTTTACCCTATTCTCACTCGGTCTTGACTTCTCTTTCAAGAAAATCGTAAAAATGGGAGCCTCCCCTATCATTGCAACCGTAGTCATCGTGTTCTTCATGATGATGCTCGGCATCAGCATAGGTCATGGCTTTGGGTGGAGCAAGATGGACTGTATTTTCCTTGGCGGTATGCTTGCCATGAGTTCCACGACCATTATATATAAAGCTTTTGATGATATGGGGCTGCGGCAACAGAAGTTTGCGGGCATGGTGATGAGCGTTCTGATACTGGAAGACATACTTGCCATTGTCATGATGGTGATGCTGTCGGCCATTGCTGGAGGCAACAACCCTGATGGAGAACAGATGATCGGTTCTGTGATAAAGATTGCCTTCTTCCTTGTCCTTTGGTTTATAGTAGGAATCTTTGCCATCCCACTTTTCCTCCGTTCTGTACGCAAACTTATCAACAATGAAACCCTTCTGATTGTAGCATTAGGACTCTGTTGCGGCATGGCAGTACTCTCCACCAAGGTAGGATTCTCCAGTGCTTTTGGCGCTTTCGTCATGGGCAGCATCTTAGCTGAAACCATCGAAGCAGAAAAGATTATCAAACTGGTGGAACCCGTAAAGAACCTGTTTGGAGCCATCTTCTTCGTATCTGTAGGTATGCTCGTTGACCCCAAGATTCTGATAGAATACGCCATTCCTATTCTGGCATTAGTAGGTAGCATACTCATAGGACAAGCCATATTCGGTACCTTCGGCTTCATGCTCGGTGGAGAATCTCTGAAATCAGCTATGCGCTGTGGATTTTCCATGGCACAGATTGGTGAGTTTTCTTTCATCATCGCTTCCTTAGGTCTGTCGTTAGGCGTTATCAGCAACTATCTCTATCCAGTAGTTGTTGCCGTATCTGTCATCACGACCTTCCTAACTCCTTATATGATTCGCCTTGCCACACCGACGTATCAAGTCATGGAGAAGCATCTGCCGAAACGACTCATCAACATACTGAATCATTTTGCGATGAGCCATCCCTCTACGACTCAGCAGAGCAAATGGAAGTCTCTTCTCAGACAAATGCTCATCAACACTGTAGCCTATTCCATCCTTACTGCAGCAGTCATCGCATTGATGTTTACCTTCGTACTTCCATTCACCCGAAGTCTTTTCCCTGGCTGGAAGTTGCATTGGTATGCTAACGCCATCACAGGCATATTGACCCTCGTGCTGATAGCACCATTCCTGCGTGCCATCATCATGAAAAAGAACCATAGCAATGAGTGGAAACGCCTATGGGTAGAAAGCAGCATCAACAGGATTCCGCTTCTCTTCACCATCGTCGTGAGATTTGTTATTGCGTTGGCTTTCATCTTCTATATCTGCAATTATCTGACACGTTTCACCGATGCGCTCATGATCATCATCGGCATTGCAGTCGTTTCCCTGATGATAGCATCAAGATGGACCAAGAAGAGAAGCATCAAGATGGAAAGACTCTTCATTCACAACCTGCGTTCAAGGGACATTATGGCACAGGTAAACGGCGAGAAGAAACCACTCTACGAAGGACATTTATTGGACCGAGACATCCATATCAGCGATTTTGATGTACCGGAAGATTCTTCATGGGGAGGAAAAACGCTCAAAGAACTGCATCTCCGTGAACGGTTTGGTGTAGATATGAGCAGTATCATGCGTGGTTCACAACGACTGAATATTCCTAACGGAGATACAGTCATTTTCCCAGGAGATAAATTACAAGTCATTGGTAATGATGACCAATTGCAGAAATTTGCAACCGCGCTCAATACGGATCTCATACCAGAAGATCTGGAAATAGAGAAACGGGAGATGAAACTACGACAACTCATCATCAGCGGTAAAAGTGAATTCTGCGGGAAATCACTTCTTGAAAGTGGAATCCGCGATAAATACAACTGTATGGTTGTGGGATTGGAAGAAGGACAAGAGAACTTAACGAAAATAGCTCCTACCCGTACATTTGAAAAAGGAGATATCCTTTGGATAGTAGGAGAAGAAAGCGACTTGCAAAAAATAATGGAGAGGGCTTAGCCTTCTCCATTATTTTATTTATATTCTATACCTTTATTAACGACTTTGCGGTATTGATCGCATTGTTGAATCCATTATTTTATTTATATTCAATAGCTTTATTAACCCTTCTTGAAAATTCAATATTTATATTGGCATTTCCAGAAAGTTTTCATTTCTCATATTTTGATTTTTTATTTCAAATCCTCCAAGACCTTGGTTCCCTCCAAGAGTTTCTGAATATCATCCATGGCGATTCTTCCTTCCACTTCTATCAAGAGACAGTTATCATAGTTGGCCTTGTAAGCGACCACCTCCGACAAAACATCGGCATCCATCTTCACCAATACCCTGAAGCCATCATAAGCATTGTCCTTCATCACCAAAGGCTGGTATTCCTCCTCATCGACGTTATCCAACTCCTTCAAGAACTTCTTCTTTACCTTAGTCTTGCAAGCGTCCAACTTGAGAATACGCACGCCCGTCACCTTGTCAATGGCCTTAGCTACATCCTTGTCGTATTTCACAGCGGCTGCCTTGACAAGCAGCATCATCGCAGGCGAGACATAGGTATATTCCGCACGATTCTTAGCCTTATACTCATTGATAAGATCTTTGGCCGATCTTGCTGAGAGGGTCTGAGCTGCAAGCACCATCACCAGCATCAAAAACATTGTAATCTTTTTCATCCTTTTATCCATTAATTGTTGTATCTTGGGTGCAAAAGTAACAATTAAATAGTAGAAACTCTGATTTTACTTGTTATTTATTATTAATTTTCTTCCGTCATATTTTAATATTCCATAGAGAAAGTGATGCCACGACGCATCATATCCTCCAAAGTTGGCTTCATACGAAGGATAAAACCTTCCCATGAACGGTTCTTTTGCATGCTCCAGCCCGCCTCTGCCAAAGCCAAGGCACGAGGATAAGCCTGGTAATAGATACGTTCAGGTGTATTAATGCACTCGCTCCATAGCGTACCAGCCACGCCAAAGAGATTGTTGTTCTCAAAATCTTCGCCCATTCCCCAACCCGGATCAAGACGATACGTATCTTTCAGTGTGGTAACAGGCATTCCCCAATTCACTTCCGGCATATCTCCCTTCGCCATAGGATAATCAAAATAACAATGTTCACCAGGACAAAGCATAATACGGGCATTGTTTTCTACGGCAGCCTTCAAAGCTTCCTCTGTCAGGCCCGAACGCCAGGCAAAGGTAACACATCCCGGTTGAATTTTCTTGAAATCCAGTTCATACCAGAACATCGGAGTCTTATGATATCGGTTGCGCAAGAGTTCTATCATGCGGTCGAAGAGATAACCTTGCAATTTCCAATTCTCAGAACGGTCGGTCGTGGTAATACCTAATTTTTTCTTCAGCGCCTGACATTTAGGACAATTGGTCCAACAATCCAGTGCCGGATTACCTGCCTCATCTCCACCTAAATGAATATAAGGAGAAGGGAACACGTCAGCCAATTCCTTGAAAACATTTCCTAAGAACTCGTAAGTGAACTCATTACCCGGACAAAGTAATTCATCAGAAACACCACAAGTAGTTCGGATTGGCACCTGCACACCATGGCAAGTCAATTCAGGATAAACGCTGATAGCAGCCACTTCATGCCCAGGCATTTCGATTTCAGGAACCACCTGCACATGATATTTCGCAGCATAACTTACCAAATCCCGCATCTGCTCTTGCGTATAATAGCCTTTGATAGGCATATTCATGTCATCCATTCCCCATCTGCTGCTTGCCTCAGCCGTCAAACGAGGATACTTCTTGATTTCGATACGCCAAGCCTGGTCATCCACCAGATGCAGATGGATGGCATTCAGTTTGTAGCGGGCCATCTCAGGAATGAAAGCCTTCAACTGCTCGTAAGGGATAAAAGTACGACAAGGATCCACCATCAGTTCTCTGACATGAGTGCGTGGCTGGTCTGAAAGCGACAGTTGAGGAATCGCATCACAACAGTTCTTTGCCCCATTACCACGCAGCAACTGGTCAAAGGTCATTAAACCATAAAATACACCAGCAGCCGTTTTTCCTTTAATCGTAACTCCTCGTTGCAAGACTTCGAGTGTATAAGCTTCATCGTCGGCAAGAGAAGGATTTATTTCCATCGTTAAAGTCAACTGTTCTTTGCTTCCACCCTTTACGTTCGCTTTCTGTCTGGAAATTCTCTCCTGAGTGTTATTGTTTGTCAAACAGTCCCGTTCAGAAAGGATTCTTTCGGCCTGTTCCTTTTCATTCGCAAGACCATCAGCAGCCACGATATTCCAAATTCCATGCACCTGAAGAAGCCGGGCATCTTTCTTTACCTGCAAGTCCATAGGCACAGGAATCAGACATTTCATCGGATCACATATTTCCTTTGCCTGCTTCATGTCAGCAAAGAACAGACTCCAGCCTGGTGCCTTCCGGTAAGCCTTCTCGCTTCCCTTTGGAACGATTAACCTACATTGACTGCGATGGATGCCATAGAAAGTCGTGATGTCTGCACGAGGAGGAATCTTGGAATTCACCTTCACGGTCTGTAAACCTGATAAATGGGCAAAAGCATATTCAGCCAACTGTGGAGTTCCTTCGATGATGATATGTTTCAGGTTTTTACAACCCGAAAAGGCAGCAGCATCTACCTGCTTTAAACTCATCGGAAGATGAAGTTCCTGCAAGTTATCACAGGCAAAGAAAGCCTGCGAACCAATCTGCTGCACTTTTTGAGGCAGGATGATATTTTGCAAATGATGGCGAGAATGAAAAGCATTCTTAGGGATGACGGGACAAGTCGCTTCACTCAAATCTACATTTCTGAGTTGCCAGCAAAGATCTCTCATTTGCCGGAAATCAGAATTACCTTGAGTGGTCAGGTTGCCCGTCAACTTCAGGGAAATCGCCGTTGTTTTCTTTTCTGCCTTCAGGCTATCCATGTTGGCTACAGTCTGTGCGAACAGAGTTGGAGAACACAGGAGCATGAAGGAAAGTGCTAACATTTTTCTCATACTTATGAATATCATTAGGTTATAGTTATTAATAATTCCAATGGGACAAAAATACGGATTTTATTAGAACTTTCCAAATTTTTTGAATTAAAACTTCTAAAAAACCATATCTTACTTTATTTTAGAAGAAAATCATGAAGAAACGAAAAAAGAGGGGATGTCATGAACTCCATGACACACCCTCTTTTATTGATTGTATTTTTCTTATATTTCAGAGACGTTCTAATACCATTGCACTGCATTAGAATAACCGCTGCGCTTATCATATTTCAAGGCATCCGTCAATGTAGAAGCATTACAACGGAAGGTGAAATTATAACTTGTATAAGGCGAAAGCACCACCGAACAACTCATATTGAAGCAGTGGAGATCACGCTGCAAGCTTGCAGTAGTCATACTCATTTTATGATTATCGAAATCATAACCGGATGAGAAACTGATATTCCAGCCATCACTCAGTCTTACGTTACCACTCATATTCAGCGTTTGGGTAAACTTGTATGGATAGCGCATAGACTTCTTGTTGAACTTTTCCTTGCGCGTATCCTCACGCATGGTAACACCATAACCGAAAGTCAGCGACCAAGGCATCTTGAAAGCCATGTAACCATTCGAGTCGGTCTTAGCCTTACCACTCTTCTTCTTGGCAGCAGTCTTTCCCTTCTCCAAGGTATCGTCCACATTACTTTCTATATCAGTATCCAGTTCATCCTCATCCTGGTCCTTACGCTTACTGTCCTTCTCATCATCATCACTCTTTCCACTAAACAGCTTTGCAAGTTTCTCAGGTGTCAGCGTGAAAGACAGGTTCTGCGACATACCCTGGAATCGGCCGAATCGACCTTTACCCCACTCTGTATGAGTACCGACGTATGGATTTCCCTGTTCGTCCAGTTCATAAGCATAGGTAGCAAAGACCGCATTCATATTGAACGTATAGTTCTTCCACCATTTCAGACGCAGGTTGATATTCATATCGCTCCAAGGTCTTACCTTAGCCGCCATATTGTAACTCATATTGATGTCAAACGCATCTATCAGACTGATTTTCTTGAAACCTGTAGAGTCCTTATCGCTCTTGACCTTCATCTCCAGGTTGTTGCCTAAAGTGAAAGAGAGGCTTCCGGTCTTTCCCTTGCCAGGCACACCATAAAGTGAATTCTGGTATGGAGAATAGCTGACGAGCGAAACGTTACCATCGGCATCCGTTTTCTGGTAAGTTTCCCAATAACCATAACGGGAAGCACCAAAGTCAGGCGCATAACTGAAACTTACGGTTGGCGTGATGACATGGCGAATGGCCTGTATCTTATCACCGAACAATTTGCGATTAGGCACCCAGAATCCATAGAGCTTGGTGGACATACCCACACTCATGTTCCAATTATAAACATTGTGGAAACCATAGGTTGTATCGCAAACCTCAGTCTGCTTCTGTTCATCCCATGACTTTGTCACCTTATTGGTGTACATACGGTCAGAGAAGTTGAAGCTTGGATTGATGTTGATGTACTTGAAGAGCGTGAACGAAGCACTCACCGGAATCTGATGCTGCCATGCATTTCTCCAATCCTTGATGATATTGCTCTTCATGAACTGGTCTTCCTTCGTATTGATCGAGTTGCTGATATGTCCAGTATAACTCATCGCAATCTTCTCATACCATTTCTCATCACCCACCATCTTCTTTCGGCGGAAAGGATAGAAACGGGCTATGGAAATATTGAGGTCAGGAAGTGTCACAGCCAAACTGGAGTCACGCATATTCTGCGAAAGGTTGGCAGTAGCGCTGAGCGTCATACCGATACTTGAGAATCCTGTACTCCAGCTCACAGAAGAGGTACGCGTACTCTGCGTCATCGTCTGCGGATTATAGAGCGAGTTGAGATTGTTGCGCTCATAGCTGGATGTGGCAAAGTTGACACTTGCCGACAACGAGCTGAACGGATTAGCCTTTGAGTCCTGTCGATGACTCCACTGCACCTTGAAACTCTCCTGCTCGGCAAAGTCAGGCATTCCCTTGTCACCCGTCTTCGTATCCTGATAACTGAAGAAGAAACTTCCCGAGTACTTATAGCGTTTGCGGTAATTACTTGCAGCAGAAATACCCCAGGAGCCTTTCGTGTAGATTTCACCCAGGAGTTTCAAGTCCCATTTGTCATTGACAGCAAAATAATATCCACCATCTCTGAGATAGAAGCCACGGTCGCTTTCATCACCATAGGTAGGCATGATAAAACCACTACTGTAGCTCTTGGTAAATGGGAAGAATCCGTAAGGGATTGCCAAAGGCATCGGCACATCGCACACCACGAGATAAGCCGGTCCGAAAACCACATCCTTACCCGGTCTCACTTTCGCTCTGGAAAGAGAAATATAGAAGTCAGGATGAGGATCATCACAGGTCGTATATCTACCATGTTGCAGATAGATAGCTCCAGTAGAATCACGTTTTGATCGGGCACCCGTCAGGAATCCATCCTGCTGCTCTGTATATACATTATTAATAAGTGCCTTCTTACTCTTGAAATTGAAGGCAATCGTATCCGTATCGTAGGTATCAGAGCCCATCTTGAAGACCGGTTTACCCTTGATGCCACCTTCAGCAGTAGAGTCGGCGGTACCCGTAGCCTTCACATTGCTCTTGTCGATGTCCATGGTAATCTTGTCACTCGAAAGATCCATGTTGGTATATTTCACATTGGAATTACCATAGAGATGCGCCACTTTATGAGGTGCATCATAGACGAGAGAATCCTCCGCCGTATATTGCACCGGCGCATCCACGCCACCGGATTTCTTGCGATTCAAGCTATCCAGTCGGATACTGTCATCGACCACTTTATTATGTTTCCATATAGCCTTCTGCAGCGAATCCATCTGCAGGGTATCATTAGCAGCGTCCACCTTGATTTCATTGCCTAAGGAATCCACCCATACAGAGTCTCCCACAGCCATAGCGGTAGAATCAGCCATAGTCTTCTTCTTTTTCTTAGAAGGCATACCCGGATTGGCCACCATCATGCAGACAGCAGCTAAGAGCAGTACAGCTATAGTTGATTGTTTTCTCATTCAATATCTTTTGAGAAGTTATATTTCAAACAATTTCTCCCATTCCTGGAAGCGTTTCACTCCTTTTTCGCCAAATTTAGCGAGACTTTTCTCTGCCTTTTCTATCGACTTTTCCCTGTCGAGATGGGTTTTGCTGAAAAACTTATCAGCATAGCAAATCACCTTTTCCTCCATCGTTTCGGGAAGGAAGTCCTGATGAGGCAGCGGCAGATTCTGCTCTACGATTTGCTTACATGTAATGCCAGTCCCCGTATGGCGTTCGCATACCCGTGCATGGCGTTCATATCCTTCTTTACGCAGGATTTCAGCTCCCAGACGACCATGACAGATGTATGGATGAGACCCAAAACACTGTATGCCAGGAGCATCCGTCAGGAAGATTCCCAAGTCGTGGAGCATAGCAGCTTCCTCGACAAACTGGGCATCCAGCTGCAATTCAGGATGATACGAAACAATCTGTAGCGCTTTTCGCGCTACAGATTGACTATGTGTAATGAGGATATGACGAAGTTCATTATCCTCAGGATAATACTTATCTATAATTGCTTGATAATCCATCATTATTCTGCGTTGCGCTCAATGTAAGCGATCACATCACCCTTGCGGATTTTGCTGCCCTGCTTAGCATTGATTTCTACGAGTTTACCACCAAGAGCTGCAGGAACGGTCTCAAATTCACCCCAAGGAGCAAGAATGTAGCAGAAAGCATCACCTTCCTTATATTCCTTGCCGATGAATGGCTCTACTGCAGGCTGGCACTCACCCTCGCCCTGGAACTCCCAGAAGATCTGACCTGCTACTGGTGCTACAATCGCATCAGCCTTGGCGTGCTTGAATTCTGCGAGCTGAGCTGGAGTCAAGGTGCTGCCGAGCTTAGCATCCTTAGCCTTCTGGAGATCAGCCAGGAAGTTCTTCTTAGCCTGACCACTCTTGAAGTTGCGATACTGCTCTGGGTGCATAGCGAGCTCGAAGAGTTCCTCGTCGTCCTGACCGTAATCCCAGCCGTTCTCGTCCATCTCCTTCTTGAAGTCATCGAGAGCGTTAGAAAGCAAAGTATGAGCATCTACGTCTGTGAACTCACGGCCCTGCTTCTTGGCAAGTTCTACGAGTTCTGGATCGATAGTTCCAGGAATCTTACCACTCTTACCGAGGATCATACCCCACATAGAGTCGTCCATCATCACGAAGCGGCCCTTGCCCTGCTCCATGGTAAGGAGGTTCATCAATGAGATATTCTTCACATACTGGCTGAATGGAGTTACCAATGGAGGATAACCCACGCGTGGCCATACATACTCTACCTCGTCGAAGAGCTTGATCAGAAGGTCGTCCATAGACAATTCTTCCTCACCCTTCTTCTTACGGATATTGTTGATTGTCTGACGCATACCACCGAGGTCAGCCATCATACTACCCATCATACCGCCAGGAAGACCGCAACCGAGCAACAGAGAAGACATGATCTTATTGCCAGGGTTGATGAAGTAACCGAGCCACTCGTCGATGAATTCCTGAGTCATGGCACGAGCCTTCATGTAAGCGCTCATGTTGATCTCAGGCACCTCAAAGCCCTCGTTCTTCAGCATGCTGATGACAGAGATGACGTCTGGGTGAACCTTACCCCAAGACAATGGCTCAATAGCAGTATCGATGATATCGGCACCATTGTTGCAGACCTCGAGGATAGAAGCCATAGAGAGACCAGGACCAGAGTGGCCGTGGTACTGGATGATGATCTCAGGATACTTGTCCTTGATCATCTTGGTCAACTTACCGAGGAAAGCAGGCTGACCGATACCAGCCATATCCTTCAAGCAGATTTCCTCTGCGCCGGCAGCAATGAGCTGATCAGCGATATTCATATAATAATCGAGTGTGTGAACAGGAGAATTGGTGATACAGAGTGCACACTGTGGAGTCATGCCACCTTCCTTAGCCCACTTGATAGAAGGAATGATGTTGCGCACATCGTTCAGACCATCAAAGATACGGGTGATATTAGTACCCTGCTTAGCCTTCACCTTGTACATCAATGCACGTACATCATCAGGTACAGGATACATACGAAGAGCGTTCAGACCACGGTCGAGCATGTGAGTCTTGATACCTACCTCATTGAAAGGCTTACAGAAAGCGCGAACTGCCTCGTTAGGATTTTCGCCTGCGAGGAGATTTACCTGTTCGAAGGCACCACCATTCGTCTCAACACGGCTAAAGCAGCCCATTTCGATAATAACTGGGGCAATCTTAGCCAACTGATCTTTACGTGGCTGGAACTTACCTGAACTCTGCCACATGTCTCGATAAACGAGACTGAACTGAATTTTCTTCTTCATTATTTATTAATGTATTATATTCTAATGATTGACAAATCTATTTTTTGCAAGTGATTTTCCATCAAGTAACGGCTGCCATCAAACAGGCCCGAAAGCCCCTTCCTGGCAACGCATAATTTACCAAGGTGCAAAATTAGACAAAAAAATCCAATTATCAGCCTATTCAGCTATTTTTTTGCAAATATTGCATTATTTTATAAAGGTTCTACCGATTTTCACCGATAGAACCTTTGTCATTTCATTACGATTCTGAATGTTTCTCTTACAGAGTTCCCCCTATTCCTCATCACCCTTTTCCAGTTCCTCGGTAAACTCCTTATGGAAAGTGCTGAAGAGACGCAGGATTTCCTTACGTGCCTCTTCCTCCTCATCCCAGAGATTCAGTTCACCAGCGCGATGAGCCAATATCATCTTGGCGCAGCGACGTATCTTGCGCTTGTTGTTGCGTGCCTGCAACTGGTCACCCTGTATAGGTTTCTGATTGATATAGGAGAATGCCAACAGCTGCTTCATGAACATTTCAAACATAGGGTCATCATGACGCCAGTCGTCATCATTCAGCCAGAACCATTGGAAACCATATTTCTGTTCCAAAGATATGAGATGAGCACCCAACTCATCTATTTTGCCAGGATCCTTCTGGAACTGCTCGTAGGCATAATTGCCCAAAGCAGTAGGCTCCAGGACAAAATCCTCCTCGCTTCCTTCATCCATCGTACTGCCTCCCAAGGTAATACGCCAACGGTAGTTCTTGTTCTTGATCAATGCTTCATGGGCATTCATCATCAGTTCAGACAGTTTACCCTCGCTTGGCAGTTCATCCACCACAGACAGGCGATCGCGCTGATCGCGCACAACCAACTTGCCCTCATGCTGGCGAAGCACACACATATAGATAAACCTATCATTGTCCAGATGCAGGGAGAAACGGTCGTTGCTATCGTCGCCCACAAATTCATAGCGATAATCATCCACCTTCTCGTGTGGGATTTCCACATCACCGCGCATCTTGTTGCCACTCTTGTCATAAAGCGAGAATCCGAGATAAGGAATCTGTAGGCGCATGGTGACAGGCGCCCCCTCCTTCTTCGGAGTCAAAGTGACCAGCAGACCTTCATCGCCGAAATCTTCCTTCTTGCAGACAAAACCGTCTCTTGTCTTTTCCGCCTTTTCCACCTTTATATCGCCATGACGCCAGAAAAGGTCGAAAGTAATGGTATTTTCATCCTCATCAGTTACCTCAATGAAATCTTCCAGATCCATACCCAGGAAAACCGCCTTGGCTGGTTCTATGACTTCATCGTCATCATCCAGCACTCCCACCAGGATTTCTCCCGGCATAGGGTCGTCTTCCCATTCAGCATCTTCAGGAGCATTGGCTGCCTTAAACACAAGATAGAGCATTCTCGCTTCCTTGCGGCTACCATCTTCCTTGCATTGAAACACCTTTGATTCCTTGGGTACATAGAATGGTGTTGATAGATACGGATTTTTGCATAATGCTGTATATTCGATTTCTGTCCACACCGGTTGTGTGTGAGTTGTGTTTACTGTCATCCTAATATTTTAAAGTTTTTATTATCTGTCTTTATACATGTTCTCGTAATATTTCTGATAGTCACCGCTGGTCACGTTGTCCATCCATTCCTGGTTGTCGAGATACCATTTCACGGTTTTCTCAATACCTTCCTCAAACTGCAGACTTGGTTCCCATCCCAACTCCTTCTGGAGCTTACGTGAATCTATCGCATAGCGCATATCATGTCCCTTGCGGTCGGTCACGTAGGTGATCAGGTCTAGGTCCTCACCTTCCTTGCGTCCGAGCAGACGATCTACGGTCTTGATCACCACCTTGATGATGTCAATATTCTTCCACTCATTGAAACCGCCGATATTGTAAGTCTCAGCAATCTTACCCTTGTGGAAAATCATATCGATGGCACGGGCATGATCCACTACATACAACCAGTCTCTCACATTCTCACCCTTACCATATACTGGCAATGGCTTGCGATGACGGATATTGTTGATGAACAATGGAATCAGCTTCTCAGGGAACTGATATGGACCATAGTTGTTGGAACAGTTGGTCACGATGGTAGGCATTCCGTATGTATCGTGGAAGGCACGTACGAAATGGTCAGAGCTTGCCTTAGAAGCCGAGTATGGAGAATGAGGATTATACTTGGTAGTCTCCAGGAAGAATTCCTCGCCATAAGCCTCGTGGTTCTTTCCGCTGGAAGCCTTGGTTGTGAAAGGCGCTGCAACACCCTCTGGATGAGTCATCTGCAGGGCACCATACACCTCGTCGGTAGAGATATGATAGAAGCGCTTGCCCTCATAACCCTCTGGCAGACTCTCCCAATAGATCTTGGCAGCCTGGAGCAAAGACAGGGTACCCATCACATTGGTCTGAGCGAAAGTGAAAGGATCCTTGATACTGCGGTCCACATGACTCTCTGCAGCCAGATGGATAATACCGTCCACCTGATACTCCTTCATCAGTTTCAGCATCAGGTCGAAGTCACAAATGTCACCCTTCACGAAGGTATAGTTTGGCTTGCCCTCAACATCCTTGAGGTTAGCTAAGTTGCCTGCGTATGTCAACTTGTCGAGGTTGATGATATGATACTCAGGATACTTGTTCACAAAAAGTCTTACGACATGTGAGCCGATGAAACCAGCACCGCCCGTTATGATGATATTCTTCATTTCTATATGTTTTTAGTATATAATTTCAATTAGCTACTTTCTGTTCCGGATATTACTTGGCAGCCTCCAGATTAGCAATACATTTCTCAAGTGAATCCACCCAGTAAGGCACTTTCACGCCGAAGGTCTCCTTGATGGAACGCTTGTCGAGCACGGAGTAAGCCGGACGGGTTACCGGAGATGGATATTCAGAACTGTAACATGGCTGGATGTCGCAATCCGTATGTCCTGAGATTCTTGCTATCATCTGGGTGAAATCATACCAGGAGCAAACTCCCTCGTTGGAGAAATGATAGATTCCTACCAGTTTATCCTGCTCCTCTGCCGTCTTCATCTTCTCTAAGATGGTCTCGATGGCATAAGCCAAATCCAGCGCATAAGTAGGAGTACCGCACTGGTCGAACACCACCTTCAACTGCGGTTTGGTGGCAGTCAGGTTGAGCATAGTCTTGCAGAAATTCTTGCCAAACTCAGAATAGAGCCATGCGGTGCGGATGATGACATACTTGCAGCCGCTGGCGATGATTTTCTGTTCGCCGTGGAGCTTAGTAGTACCATAAACGCCCGTAGGAGTGCCCTTCTGTTCAGGATTGCAAGGCACATTATAAGGTTCCTTACCAAACACATAATCCGTAGAAATCTGAACGAGCAGACCATCCACTTCCTTCATAGCCTTGGCAAGATTTTCTGGCGCATCCGCATTCAGTTTCTCAGCAAGTGCAGCCAACTTTTCATCGGTTTCACAAGCATCCACATTGGTCCAGGCAGCACAGTTGACGATAGCCTGCACCTCATTGTCCTTCACCATCTTTCGGATGGCATCCATATCCGTAATATCCAGATAAGTAGTCTCCAGACCCTCCACCTGATTGACATCCGTAAAGATATAATGATCAGTAGTATTCTTGCTAACGATACGCATCTCATTGCCGAGCTGACCGTTGGCACCCGTAACTAATATATTCATTTCTATTTACAATTTACAATTAGACCCAGCTTTATCAGCATTTCCCCAAAAGCCCTTTTCCAAGCCCCTTTCAAGCCCTTTTTACTTTTTTACCTTTTTACCTTTAAAAAGGACTGTCAAAGTCTTTCAGCATATCATGCTTGGTATCCTTCTCAGAGAGAATAGCATGCTCTGTAGGAATCTTCCAGTCGATGCCCAAGCTCTCATCGAGGATAGAGATTCCCCCGTCAGCCTCAGGATGATAGAACTCATCGCACTTATACTGGAACACGGCAGTTTCGCTGAGTACGGCAAAACCATGGGCAAAACCACGTGGAATAAAGAACTGGCGATGATTATCCTCGGTCAGTTCCACAGCCACATGCTTGCCATAGGTAGGAGAACCCTTGCGAATATCCACAGCCACATCGAGCACGGCACCCTTCACGCAGCGCACCAGCTTAGACTGGGTGAATGGAGGGCGTTGGAAATGAAGTCCGCGCATCACGCCATAGGACGACATACTCTCGTTGTCCTGGCAGAAATGGATAGGATGGCCCAGTATCGGAGCCACCTTCTCGTCAAATTCACGCTGAGAGAAACTCTCGAAGAAATAACCACGGGCATCCTTGAAGATGCGAGGCTCTATGATGAGCACGCCATCTATATCAGTTTTGATTACTTCCATATCTTAGTCCTTTAAACTGTTCTGGTACCATTCATAAAGTTTCTCCACACCATCCTCGATTTCCACCTGATGGGTCCAACCGAGCGAGTGCAACTTGCTTACATCAATCAACTTTCGTGGAGTTCCGTCTGGCTTAGAAGCATCAAACTCCACCGTACCCTCGAAGCCCACCGTCTTCACGATCAGTTCAGAGAGTTCACGGATGGTAAGTTCCTTACCAGTACCCACATTGATGTGGCAGTTGCGGATTTCACCGAGCGAAGGAATGGCACCGCCACGACCCTCAGAATTGTTACGGTCAACGGCACCGTCCACCTTGGCACCATAGAAAACAGAACTGTATTTCTCGATACCGATGATGTCCTTGAAATCTACATTCAGGAGCACGTGAACGCTGGCATCCGCCATATCCTCGCTCCAGAGGAACTCACGCAGCGGAGTACCTGTACCCCAGAGCACCACCTTATTATTATATATACCATAGAACTCCAGGGCTTTCAGGATACGCTCATGGTCGTTATGACCATCCACGTTGCCCTCGCCGATGAGTTCGCGCAGTTTATCAGTAGGGTTGATCGGACGCTTGTTCATATCCACCTCAATACTGTGCCAGTCGCCCTCATGAATCAGTTTAGCCAAGTAGATCTTGCGCATCATCGCAGGCATCACATGACTGTTTTCCAAGTGGAAATTATCATTCGGACCATAGAGGTTGGTAGGCATCACAGCGATATAGTTGGTGCCATACTGCAGATTGTAGCTCTCGCACATCTTCAGTCCGGCAATCTTGGCAATGGCATACTCCTCGTTGGTATATTCCAAAGGAGAAGTAAGGAGCACATCCTCCTTCATAGGCTGCGGTGCATCCTTCGGATAGATGCAGGTAGAGCCCAGGAAGAGCAGCTTCTTCACACCATGACTGTAAGCATTGCTGATGACATTACATTGCATCTTCATGTTCTGCATGATGAAGTCGGCGCGGTAGAGCGAATTGGCCATGATGCCGCCCACGAAAGCAGCAGCTAAGACCACAGCATCCGGACGCTCCTCATCGAAGAATTTCTGAACGGCATATTGGTCGGTCAGGTCCAGTTCCTTATGCGAACGGCCCACTAAGTTATTGTAACCACGTTTCTTCAAATTGTTCCAAATAGCGGAACCCACCAAGCCATGATGCCCAGCAATGTAAATCTTACTATCCTTACTCAACATTTTACATCAAAAATTTAAGTTATTATTTTCTCCGTGCAAAATTACGATTTTTCTCTCAAAGAATAAAAAGTTTTAGGGATTTATTTTGTATTTATCGCAATTTGCACTATCTTTGCACCACAAAAGGAATAAATATAATGAAAATCAAGACATTTTTAATCATCGGATTTGCCACCTTGGCCATGCTTTCCTGCCATCGTGGTCCCAAGCCACCGGTATCTCAGCAGAACTTGCCCATCAGCATGTCAAAACCAGCCAAGGGCGACAAAGCTATCTACGGACTTGCCTGCATGGGATGCACAGACTCCGTAGTAATCATGCTCCCCAATCAGGGTGGCGATCCTGTAAAATATAATATTCTCGAAGCCAACCGCAACCGCCAGGTATTTGGCAATATCGAAGTGGGCGACTGGATCTGCATCATCCCTGCCAAGGAAAAGAATAAGGCAAGCATGGTCATCGACCTCGACAAACTGAAAGCCACCTGGACCTATCAGGTGATGCCTCATCTCAGAGATGTCACCCATCTCTCCAAGAGGCAGCAGCAGCGCATTCTCGCCAATATGCCCGACAGCATCGTGGAAACCTACATGATTCCGCGCGAATACGGTTTTACGCTCAAGCGAATGGGAGAAGCACGCTCCGTGGGAATGGTGGCGACCAACAGTTCGGTAGAGGACGACAGTCCTGTGGAATATCCTAAAGTTCCCCTTTACACAGAGTGGCACGCCTACAACGGCAAGCTGATCTTAGTGAAAGGAAGATACGAGTTTAATAATGTCGTTTTCAACGAGAAGACCACCTACGACACGCTTTCTTTCGTCTATATGAAGGATGATTCGCTCGCTCTCCGTGATTCTCGGGGCAATATCCAGAGCTATCACCGCAAGGCCAATGCGCGGACTGCCAATGCCGCAGCCCAGAAAGCAGCCCAGAAAGCAGCAGAAAAAATCAAGGAAGAACTCAAATAAAGTTCATGCGTTCATCGCTTGAAATCTGAGAGAAATCCTTGAAACAAGACTAAACGAGATGGAGAATTTCCGAAAAATGAGTAATACGACGGAGGCGTTCATGTTCGAACTCCTCCGTTTTTTCATGCGCCCATATCGTATGAAATGGGATATGAATGGCAGAAGCTCCTATCTTGAGGGCAGGCGCAATGTCGCTTTTGAAACTGTTGCCCACCATCACCAATTCCTCCGGCAGCACGCCCAACTCACGGCAAAGTCGGCGATAAGCTTCCGGTTTCTTGTCGCTCACGATGCTCACCACATCAAAATATCGCTGCAGTCCCGATCGCCAGAGTTTATTCTCCTGATCCTGCAGTTCGCCCTTGGTAAAGACCGCCAACTTATAATCCGTCTTTCTAAGTCTCGCCAGAGTCTCCTCCACCTCTTCGAGCGGTTTGGCATCCAGTCTCAGCAGCGTCTTTCCCAATTCCACCGCTCTCCCTATCACGCGGGCAGGCACCTTTCCGTCGCTCACCTTGATGGCATTTTCCACTAATGAGATGGTGAACGCCTTGACGCCATATCCCAAGTCCTCCATGTTTCCCCCTTCCGTCTCAAAGAGCGCAGCAGAGATTTCCTCCTTGCTTCCATAGTCAGAAAGCAAGTCACAGTACTCAGCCTCCACTTCCTCGAAGTAAGTCTGCAAGGCCCAGAGGGTGTCGTCGGCATCAAAAGCGATGGCCTTGATATGATCCAGTTTTTTCATATTTCTCATTTCTAATTTCTCATTTTTATAGTCTTTCAGAGGAAAACCATCTGCAAAAATAATACTTTTCCCCGAACTGACAAAGAAAAACGCGCAACAATCTGCTAAAAGCGACTGCTGCACGTCCGTCATTCATTCAATCTTAATAGAGAATTACTTTTTAGAAACGAGTCATAAACTCTACTACAATCTTGTCCTTCTCAGAAGTCTTTGCCACACCACCGTTGCGATAGAAATACTTCTCGTAGTTGATACGGATGTCAGAGATGAAAGGCTTGGCAAGACTGAGCGTCACACCACCAGTCACACGATGGCGCTTATAGTCGTTGATTTTCAACACGCCAGGGTCCTCATCCGTAGCCCCATATCGGGTGCCATCACTGTGGTCGCTCATGAAATCATATCTTACCAATGGAGAAACCTTCCTGATCAGACTCTTCTGGTTGGCCACCGGAATATCATAGCATACAAACCCGTCAAAGGCGTGCACATCATGAAACGCATTCTTGGAATAATGCTTGAAGAGATACTCCACCTCAGCGATCAGACCGCCACGATGGAAGGTAACACCCGCATCATACATATTGACGGTGACATCAGAAGGCTTGATTTTCTGCGTACTCAGCACGAGATTCACATTCGGGAAGAGGAACTGCGCCTTGGCAGAATAGTTGATGCCCTTGGTCCAGTAATCCTTCTGGTTGGTAAGACCGGAGCCGTTGAACACACCCGCATTCACGATGATAGGAAACCCCACGTTCCAGGTATAACCCACCTCAGCACCGACATCACGCACATTACCCACCTGCTTGGCGATAAACGAGCGGTTGGCGAAATACTGCTGATGAGGCGAGCGGTGCGCATCGATGGTGAAAGGCACACGTTCCTGACCGATAGTAAACTGGAGCGTACTCCATGGTTTGATACGAGTATAAGCATCGAGCATCTTGATTTTGCCCTCATCGCAGAGGTCGATTTCCGCCTTGTAGCTCACCTGCTTGGTCACATTACCAGTCACATTGATACGGGCAGTTCTCACTTCGAAGCGTCCCTCCCCTTCCTCGGTCTGGTATTCGTACTTCGAGCGTATCGTACCGCCAATCTTCGGAGTACGGTCAACCTCCTTCTTTTCATCCTGAGCAAACACCGCTGCAGACATCATAGCGCAGAGCAGCAGGGCCATTGTCTTCTTCTTCATATTCACATTATTAATATATTAGCACACATCATGAGGCCATAGCCTTTATTCGGGTGCAAAATTACGAAGAATATATTTCTAACATACGACACGGATGTTACAAAATGATGAAGAAAAAGAAATCAGCCATAAATGATAGCAGTTTTAAAAAACACAAAAACAACGAGATGATTTGCTTATTCCAAATATTTATACTAACTTTGCGACAAAATAAAAATATATAAGGAGAATCGCTCATGGATAGTAATATCACAAAGAAGAAAAATGCCAAGCGCGAATACATTTATCGCAAGCGCATCCCTTACGGAATCATGAACTTCGTTACCGTGAGAAGAGACGACTGCTATTATGTAGATAAGACAGATTTTATAGAAGAAATAGAAAGATCCAACATGTATTTCTTCTATATCCGCCCTCGTCGTTTCGGCAAGAGCCTTACCCTCTCCATGCTCAAACAGTATTACGACATCAATATGGCTGACAGGTTTGAGGAACTGTTTGGAGGATTGTATATCGGCGAGAATCCTACACCTGAGCATAATACCTATCTGATTATCTCGCTCAACTTTGCCGTGGTGGATGCCAATCTTGAGAATTACAAGAAGGGACTCGATGCACATTGCAACACAGAGTTTAACTACTTCTGCGATGTGTATGCACAATATCTGCCTGCCAACATCAAAGAAGAGATGAACAGGAAGGATGGCGCAGTAGAACAGTTGGACTATCTATGCAAGGAATGTAAGAAAACAGGACAGAAAGTGTATCTCTTTATTGATGAGTACGACCATTTCACGAATACTATCCTGGCAGAACCAGACTGTCTCAACAATTATCAGGCGGAAACTCATGGCATGGGTTATCTCCGTAAGTTCTTCGACACCATCAAGTCGGCTACCGATTCCACCTTAGAGCGAGTTTTCGTAACGGGCGTCAGTCCTGTTACCATGGATGATCTGACCAGCGGTTTCAACATTGGCACCAACTATTCCCTTTCATACGAGTTCAACGAGATGACGGGCTTCACGGAAGAAGAGGTGCGCGAAATGCTCACTTACTATACCGAAACCCTCCATCTCCACAACTACACCGTGGATGAATTGATAGACCTGATGAAACCATGGTACGATAACTATTGTTTTGCAAAGGATTCATACGGCGAAACCACCATGTACAATTCCAACATGGTGCTCTATTTCATCGATAATTATATCAGAAACCGAGGAAGACTTCCTAAGAATATGATAGAGGAAAACATCCGACTGGATTACAACAAGCTCCGTATGCTCATCCGTAAGGACAAGGAGTTTGCCCACGATGCCTCTATCATCCAGCAACTGGTAGAAAACGGCTTTGTGGCTGGCGAGCTCAAGACCGGCTTTCCTGCCGAGCAGATAGGCGACCCGGATAAATTCGTGAGTCTGCTCTACTACTTCGGCATGGTTACCATCGCAGGAAATTATCAGGGAAAGACCAAGTTCGTGATACCAAACGAGGTAGTGCGAGAGCAGCTGTTCAAATACCTACTCGACACATACAAGGAGAACGACTTGAAATACGATTCCTACGAAAAAGGAAACTTAGAAAGTGCCTTGGCATATTGTGGAGAATGGAAGCCTTATTTTGAATATATTGCCGGCAGTCTGCATAAATATTCATCCCAGAGAGATCATCAGAAGGGAGAATATTTCGTGCACGGATTCACGCTTGCCATGACTTGCGACAACAAGTTCTACCGTCCGATATCCGAAAAGGACACCCAGGAAGGCTATGCCGATATCTTCCTCTGTCCGCTTGTTGACAACTTCAGCGATATGCAGCATTCCTACATTGTAGAGTTCAAGTATGCCAAGTCTAAGGATACCGCTGCGCATATAGAACAACTCAAGCAGGATGCCATCAGACAAGTGAATAGATATGCAGAAAGCGAAGTCGTAACTTCTGCAATCAAGACCACGCAGCTACACAAGATTATCATAGTGTATAAAAGCACGGAAATGGTGGTTTGCGAGGAAGTGAAATAATCACAAGGCGTACACTCCTCTGAATGAGGACGTACGCCTTGTTTATTTATTCCCCACTCCCTTTCTCAATATATTGTGAATATTCCTTCTTCACATCGAAGCAAGGACAAGCTTTGGCGGAAAACTCATTGTGACCGTGGATGGTGGCGTGAGGGAATTCCTCCTTCAGCTGAGTGATGAGATCCAGCAGGGCAGCCTTCTGTTCAAGGGTTCGGGTGTCCTTCGGCTTGCCATCCTTAGATAAGCCGCCGATGTAGCAGATGCCAATACTGATAGCATTGTGCCCCTTGCAGTGGGCACCGATTTCAGACAAAGAACGGCCTACGTGAATGTCGCCGTTGCGATAGATGACGAAATGATAACCGATCTTTCTGAAACCGCGTGCTCTGTGCCAGCGGTCGATGTCGGCAACCGTGTAGTCCTTATCTTCTTTGGTAGCACTACAATGAATGATGATTTCCTTGATAATACGCATATTGTTATGAATTAAATTTTAGAAAACATATACAGAACTCAGAGGGATTTCATTCAGCCCAATGTCCTGAATAATCAGCCTGATATCTTCACCTTTCCCTATAGCTCCTTCCAATACCTTATAGAAATCAAGGTAGCAATCTAATGAATGAAGCAACAGACCTGCAGGACCAGCTTTCCCGATAATGATGCTGCCATGTTTCAGCGTAAAAGCCCCATTGCCAGGCATGAAAAATGGGATGCGAGATGCAGTCTTTATGGGGCGGGCACCCTTCTTTCTAATCACAGGAACATTGATAAGCTCCTTATCAATCGGAGATTCCATCCATTTCTTCCTGTAATTTTTGTTAAACATGATTTTAACCTTGTATTCACCAGCAGGCAAATGGCGAGTAGGATGCTCCAATGTCCTATATACAAGCATTCCTTCTACAAGTATAGTGCCCATTAGCCCCCAGGGAGTACCAATTTGACGATAAATATTTATTTCCATAATTTAAAACTTTTGAAAGTGATATTCGGGGGAAATAAATCCCCCCGAAAACGATTTTGACCGAAAATGACCATGACCGAAAATGACCGGTTTCTATACCGAAGAATAGCAGTTATTGAGTTGTGTTAACTTTCTGATAACGCTTGTCTTTCATCATGATGACCAGTCCCTGTTTTCTCCAGTTCTTCAACATCTGCCTTGTAGATTCCCGGCTAGCACCTGTTCCTTTCACGGCAATGCTCTGCTGCACTGCCTGTTCGAATGTGAATGTAACGTCCAATCGCTCAAAGATAGAATCATTCTTTCCACGTTTGGAGCGCTCTAAAGAAGCCTGTCCGTTGTAGTTTTTGGAAGAAAAAGCATCCTCTATGCGCTGACGGAAGAAGTAGAGAGCATTCTCCAACTGATAGTCGGCTAAGGTGTCGAAAACAGAAAGCATCGCTGGTGTCTGCGTTCTTACAATCATCTCTTTCCACAAGTTGGGATGCTCCTTCAACTTCTTTTCCGCTCCATTCAATCCATGTTTCTGAATCAATATCTCAGCCACTTTGCAGAGCATCAGGCAGGTCATCATCCTCATGGTGGTAGGACAGATACGGAAACGCTGGCGAGCTTTCACCTTGTCGTCATTCTTCATCGTTTCCAGTCTTATCAGCTCCAGCCATTCTCTACCTTTTTCCTCCAACTTGGGCAGCACCACTTCTCCGTTCATCAGCGGCAGCAGATGGGCTATCTGGATGATGCGTTCCTTCTGTCGATCTTTCAGAACATAGAGATTTTCCGTGAGCGGTGTGAAGGTATTGTCGGGAGTTCGAGCCACGACGATACGGCTTTGAAAACCATCCGTGTAGTTGCTCACTACACGATAGAGCGCATCAGGCGTTCCGCACATCACCACATTCCACAGAAGCCTTTCGATGTGCACATTCACTGCCTCAGCACTTCTTGCCTCACGTTCATAGCTGGTGCCGTCGTAAGCCTGACGGAGCATCACAGAGAAATCGCTCATGGCCGATTTCCACTTCTGTGCCACGGTGTCGGCTTCCGGAGTGAAGGAGAAGGCGTGTTTGCCTTCGGTGTTGGCAAGACGTTCTGCGAGATTGGCCACAGTATTGTTCAGCGTCAGACATCTGATAGGCAATTTCGGCTCTTCGGGCTGCTCCTTCTTGTTCTTTGCCGCACGCTTCTTGACTCTCCAGTCCTCCTCCGTCTGCAGATACATCTTGTCCATATCCTTCAATTCTTTCGTCCAGGTGTTGATAATCGGGTCAATACTACCCTTTCCTGAGGCGAAATCTCCTGCGATATAGGAGATGAGATTGAGCGAGTTCATCTTGCCGTGCACGCTTACCTTTACACCTGTGGCAAGCATTCCGATGACCGGGCAGATAGCAGAGATGACAGGCATGGCGAGGGCTGGGCCCACAGCATCAACCGAATCCTTGATACCTTGCGGCAGTTTCGGCAGGGCATTATAATAGAACTGGTCGTCCTGCGCATTAGCTTCATCCAGCGCATTGATGAAAGCTTCATCGTCTTCATCCGTTCCAGTCGCTCCCGTTGCCGCATTCTTGTTCAGTTTCTCTTGTCGGATGGCAGACAATACGTCTTTCAGACGTTTCGGCATTTGCGTGATTTTCTCATTCAGTGCCGAGTTGATGCAAGCCATCTTTTCCTGATCAGGGAAACCATCGTAGCAGGGAATCACCTGAGCCATCAGATTGCGGTCGAAACCGCAGATATGACGGAGATTAACGGCAAGCTCGAAAGTCAATGTGTTGCGATTGGATTTCACGGGTTCCTGACCATCATTATACATCTGCCACCACTTGGCGATGATGTCGGAATAAGGAATGCCAAGATATTTGAGATCAGACGGGGCTGAAACTTGGGGAGTTCCTGCAGATGGGCTTGGAGCTTCATTCTTTCCTGTAGAAGCTGCAGGAGCAGTCGTTCCAGTTTTCTTCTCTGTAGAGCCAGTAGAAGCGTTTCCGTCTGCAGTTGTAGCAGAAGTATTGGGCATCGGATTTTCCCAAGGTTTGTAATGCTTATTCGCCTTGTGAGCACCTTCATTCAACTCCTCTTTTCCTGTTCTCTCTCGTCCCTCCAAAACCTTTGCTTCAGCTGCCACAGCAGCCTCGTCATAAGCATCCTGAAAGAGATGCGGAGAGAGGAAAAGCAAGTCTTCATCATCCGAAGTGGTGGTGAAGTAAACCCGGTTGATGTCGTGAGCCGACGTATCCATTTCGCATTTCAGCATTGTAGCAATCCTCACCTGATTCTCCAAGATGGTCTTGCCCTTTTCACGCTCAAATACCGCATGACCGCCCTGTCTTGCGCTCCTTTCCAACATCAGAAGTCCGTATTTGCCAGGCTCCTTCAGCAGCTGCTTGGCGGCTTGGGCAAAAGCCTCTGGTTCATCCATATCAAATCCGAAAGCCTGGCTTGGCAATTTCATGCCTTTCACTACGCCCTGCGGATAATGCCCGGAGTAATTGAATTGTATCAGTCTGCGTTTCGCAGCATCGCTTCCGGCACGAGCCTGACGCAAATTCGCCTTCTGCTCTTTGCTTCCACGCAGCTGCTTATATTCCTCTTCCGAGGTGATGGGACGGGCAACCTTGTGCCCGTTCTCCACCTTAATTAAATAACAGCTCATTCTGTTTCGTTCTTCATGTTTTAGTTCTACAATGTTTATTTAGTTTCTACAATGTTTAAAAATATTTATCGCATAAACAAACTTACTGCTTCAACTGTAGCTCTACTACGGCAGCGGCAGCCTCTCTTGCTTCCTTTACGAGCGCCTTGCCGATATTGACCCCCTCGTCACTATACACCTTGAGGGTAAGTTGCACGGCATTGTCCTTCGTCTTGCTCACACGTCCGTGAGCCAACTTCTTGATGAGTTTAGACTGAGAACGCGGCTTCACTTTCGCAACGAAATCGAATGTACCGTCGCTTAATTGCTGGGCAACGCCCTGTGAACGGAACCCTGGCACTTGGTCTCTCACGCCCTGCTGGTCAGGTGTAAAGAGAAAACACTTTCTCTCGTCATAGAAAGCCACACCGCCCAACTGTACATGATTGCAACCGTTATTCTGTTGCACCTGCTCGCAACCATTATTCTGCTGGTTGCAGTTTTTAGAATTATCTTTCTTCATATCTGAATTGAAAATTACGAGGAGAAACATTAGGAATGTTGCGCGCTTTACTTAAGAAAATCCTCCGTCCGTTCCAACTCAGATTAATAACTTGTTCCAGAACCCTCGCAATGCGAAGCTCTTTTTACCTTTTTACTTTTTTACCTTTAAACAGCCTTTTTACTTTTTTACCTTTTCAATGTCCGTAACCAGAATATCCTGATAAACCTGACCATTGTGCTCATGGGTAGTAAAGCGGAGCGTAACAGCCACCAAATCGCCAGGATAGAATTTGCACTGAGCCGCATTCCCCAGCATTGCCGCAGCATATTGGTTTTCGTACTTGCCACCCATCTCCTGCAACACGATGTTGCATTTCATCATCTGTCCGTTCTCACTTTTCTGACTCTGCACAGCGAAGGACTCACCCTGCTTTACCACTCGCATAATTTTTGTTTCCATAATAAAAAGAAACAAGACCTCGCCTTCCTTTTTAGGCTCATTAGTTAGCAGCTCCGATCTTGCTGAAAGCTGGTGCAAAGATACGGCGGCTATCTGAGGGAAACAATCGTTTTCCCAAAGGTTCCCCGAAAAACCCACGTTTTTGGGAAAAATCGGTCCCCTTTTGGGAAAAATCTGTTTGAAGGGAAAAATCGAGTAAAAAGCGAAGACAAAATTACATTCCTTAACATTAAAAATCCCCATTTTTCCCAAAGGCTTTTAAAAAAGTCTCACTTTTCTGATATTTTTCTTATCGTAAAGCGCTGATAATGTGATACTTATAGAATTACCGTCTGTTTTCCCAAGAAATTCCCAACCCTTGGGAAAAATAAAGGGAATAATAGAGGAAAAGTAGAACAAAAACGAGAAAAGCGACTCTCATGGCATGAGAATCGCTTATATGGGGTTTTATTTATGCATAACAGAAATCTCTCTTATATTCCTTTTCATCTTTCAATTTTAAGTGAAGATCAAAAGCAGTATTGTAATCAGGATCTGAATCTTTATACCATTGCATAAAGTCCTTGTTGTGGTTCATTTGCGTTTCCATCTTTCTGAAAGATTCGCTGATACATTTCTTTTCCGCATCAGGAAACATCTGGTTCATGCGGGCGGCAAAGGCATTTTTGTCCTGATCATCACGGATGATGTGGAACGTATATTTCATCAGACACCATACTATATACCATTTCTGCTGCGTATCAATATTGCCCTTAATCCAGAACTTCAATTTATTCTCCAACTTCACAGGATCTACCCAGTTCACAAAGAACGAATCGGCATGACGCTCATACTCATCAGCCTTGGCAATCTCATCCTCCCACATCTTATACTCACCCAAATATTTGAACAGGATTTCATACTCCTGGGGAGAAGCCTTTTCCTTAGAAAGAATATAGACAAATTCCTCCATATCCTCCTCTTCCTGAATGTAGTTATCGTTCCAGTAAGCACACAACTTATAATTACCATAAGCTCCCATGGTGTCATCCAAAACCTTGCGCAGAGATTCCGTGTTATAACCGATTCTTCTACTCTCCAGGTGGTGCTTCTTAACTCTTGCCACATGATGAAGATGCTCGGAAAGAAAAGACTCGTCAAACATTCGTTTGATATGGCGATAGATGATGCAACCCTCGTGATGAGAGCGCTTAAGTCTCGTTTGATAGATTGACAAAACATCCTTACTGATCTGGTCCATCAAACGCAGGCATTCATTTACAGACATCATCAAACCAGTTGAAATATAGTTTTCATGGCAGGGCTTAAACAGAGAAAAGGTAACAGGGGTTATCAGGTTCTCGTTCATCTCACATTGATTGAAAATCTCCTCGGCATCAGGAATCTGTTCATAGTTCTCCAAATCCGGAAAGAAGTTCAGATGCTTTCGGGCTATCACCTGAAATTCACGAAAAATAGGTTCTAATGACTCCGTGAAAATCTGCATGATCTCGTCGTCATAACATTTATAAATCGAGATATAAACTTTTTTATGGAGTGAATGAACGGTTTCCAGAAAATCGGTAAGATATTCAGTCAAGGTTTGATAAATACAAAAATAGTGTGTGAGTCTATGATGCTTGACGGCAAACCATTTAGAGTCGTCTATAACATGTTGAATCTCCTTACATAAAATTTCTATTTCTCTCTTAAATAGGTTTACATCGGTTATGGTAATAGGAGTGTATTTCTTGGCTCCTGTCGCCTCGTCCATTACGAGCAAATCGTCTTCAGTATTGATTTTTAGAAGGTCATTGTAATCGCAATAGTTTTTGGGTAGTTGTTCTATCGCCATTGTTTGCTTTTAGTATGAATTGATTTACAAAAAAGCGGCGTGAGAGTCCCTGTAAGCACCGGTATTCTGGCACCTGCAAGAGCCTTCGACAAGGTACAAACAAGTACTGCCCACGCCGTGGAGGAGTGGACGCCTTGCTGTCACCGTCTTCTTGTCGATTTTTCTTGAATTTGCAGGTTCTGAATACCGTAGAAGTGCAGTTATTCAGCGTCTATTTGCTTATTATGTTGTTATGTTCTTTACTTTCTGTTTCTTAATCTAAAATTTTAAAGGGTTTATAATACATTTTCTTCCTGATCTGCCCAGTGGTCGCATTGCCGCATCACGGTTTCCAATGCCTTTTCTGCTCCCTCAGGCGGATACTTATACTTCTTGAGCAGTCGCTTCACCATCACACGCATCTTGGCTCTTGCCGACTCTTTGCGGTTCCAGTCGATGGTGCGGTTGCGGTGCAGTACCTCCGTCAGTTCCTTGGTGAGCGCCACAAACTCCTCGTCAGAGTAAGCCTGTCTTGCTCCTTCCGGTGTGGAGAGTGCATCATAGAATGCCTTCTCTTCAGGCGAAAGTCCTAAGCTGTTGCCCGCTTCCTCTGCCTTCTTGAATTGCTGCGCCATCTTCAGCAACTCCTCTATCACTTCCTCGTTGGTGAGCAAGCCTTTCAGGTAGTTGGAGAGACTCCGGCTGAGCATATCAGAGAAGAGGTCGCTCTGTATCACGTTGGTTTTCTGCTGCTGCTTGATTTTCTCCTTCATCAGTTTGGTGAGCAATTCCACAGCGAGATTGCGCTCCTTCATGTTCTTCACCTCCTTGATGAAAGCTTCGTCGAAGAGCGAGAACTCTATCTGGCGGTCGCCGAAGAGATTGATCACTCCGTCGCTCTTCACGCTCTGCCTCAGCAGTTCGCCTATACGCTCATTGATTTCATGCCGGCTCACCTTGCCCTTCTGTGCTAATTTGAGCATCATCACGCGCAGCGCATCCATATAGCACACCTCCGCTTTCTGCTGCTCATCGAGGAGCGAACGGCAAAGGGTGGTGGCGTTGTGAAGCAGATTGCTGTGCTCCATGAAGTTCTTCTTGCGCTGAACCATGGCTGGAGAACTCAGGAAGTTGGCACCGCCCGTGATGGCTGAAGCCCGCTTCACATTGTCCTGCTCGAAGAAGCCGGAATAGTCGAAACCATGCAACTGGTCTCGGCAGATTTCCATCTCTTCCTTCCATTTCACCTTGGCGGTCTTGGCGATGTCGGGGTCTCCGAAGCGACGGCGGTCTCGGTTGGTGTACTGCTGCATGGCATTCTTCAATGCCTGCGCAATACCTACGTAATCCACTATCAGTCCACCTTCCTTCTTCTCGCCATCCTCGGTCTGGAACACTCGGTTCACCCGGGCTATGGCTTGCATCAGGTTGTGGCCGCTCATCGGCTTATACACATACATGGTGGCAAGCGATGGAACGTCAAATCCCGTCAGCCACATATCTCTCACGATGGCTATCTTCATCGGGTCGTCGTTGTCCTTGAACTTGCGTGCCAGCTCCTTCTTGTAGGCTTCGTTGCCTATAATCGGTTGCCAGTCGGCAGGGTCTTGGTTCGAACCGCTCATCACCACTTTCACTTTCTCCGTCCAGTCTGGTCGAAGTTCAAGTATCTTGCGGTAGATTTTGATGGCGATAGGTCGGGTGAGCGCCACGATCATGGCCTTACCGGTGAGTATCTGCGCTCGGTTCTCCTCGTAGTGCCGGATGATGTCCTTTACCAAGGTGTCGATGGTGGCATCTTCGCCCAAGATTACTTCCAGTCGGCTATGCTCCTGCTTTGCCCTCCTGATCTGTTCCTCTGTGGCTCCATCTTCCTCCAACTTGTCAAACTCATCATTCAGCAGTTGCATCGTCTCCTCGTCCAGATTGAGGTTGACCACCCTACTCTCGTAAAATACGGGACGTGTGGCTCCATCATCCACTGCCTGACTCATGTCGTAAACGTCGATGTAGTTGCCGAAAACTTCCTCCGTATCTCGGTCTCGGTCGCTGATAGGCGTACCTGTAAATCCGATAAACGAGGCACCTGGCAGGGCTTCTCTCATCTTCCGGCTGAATCCCTTCTTCATCGTCAGACTCTTGGCATCCCAGTGCTCATCGCCGTATTGCGAGCGGTGCGCCTCGTCGGTCATCACGATGATGTTGCGACGGGTGGAGAGTGCTTCATCGCCTTCATCAAACTTCTGGATGGTGGTGAAGATGATGCCGCCACTCTTGCGCCCCTGCAGCAGATGACCTAAGTCTTCACGGCTCTGGGCGTTCACGGGTTCCTGACGGAGGAAGTCCTTGCAGCGGCAGAACTGACCGAAGAGCTGATTGTCGAGGTCTTTGCGGTCGGTCACCACTACGATGGTTACTTCGGGCAGTCGCTGCACCAACTGGTGGGCATAGAACACCATGGAGAGGCTCTTGCCCGAACCCTGCGTATGCCAGAACACACCGATTTTTCCATTGCCTTCCACCGCCGTGCGAGTCCTTTGCAGGGCTTTGCCTACGGCATAGTATTGATGGTAGGCAGTCAGAATCTTGGCATATTTGCCCTCTTTCTTGTCGAAGCAGATGAAGTTCTGCAGGATGTCGAGCAACCTTTCTTGCTGGAACATTCCGAGGAAGAAAGTACGGTAGTCGGCCATGAGGGTTGACTCATACGCCCCGTCCACGGTTTTCCATTCCATGTAGCGGTCTTGCTTGGCGGTGATGGTTCCGGCACGAGTTTCGCTCATGTCGCTGATCACGTTGAAAGCATTGTAGCTGAAGAGGCTCGGCACGCTCTGCTGATAGTTTTTGATCTGCTTGAAAGCATCGTCGATGGAAGCATCTTCGGAGGTGGCGCTTTTCAGTTCCACCACCACAAGAGGCAATCCGTTGACCATCACCACCATATCGCAGCGCTTGCTCTTATATTCCTCCACACGCCATTGGTTCACTACCTTGAAGAGGTTTCTTTCAGGATGGTCGAAGTCGATGAGTCGCATCAGGACCGTCCGTTCTTCTCCGTCCTGAGTATATCCCACCTCCATGCCGTTCTGCATCCACAGGGTAAACTGCTCGTTGTTTTGTTCTAAAGTACCGATATGAATGTCTGTGATTTTCTTGATTCCATCATCCATTAAATCGGCTGGCAGTTCGGGATTGAGTCGTCGCATAGAGGCAACCAAATCGGCACGATAGAAAGGCTCCTTCATGTCGCGTTCCACATCGTACCCGCATTCATACGCATAGCCCAGTTCGTCTCTGAACAGGGCGATGAGCGTTTGCTCGTATGCGTCTTCGGTGAATTTCTTGTCGTCTGCCATTATCTTATATTTTTATATTTTTCTTCTCGTTATTCCTTATTCCGGAGTCGCTTTTTCAAGTGTCTCCAACATCAGGAGAAGTTTTCGTGTCTTGAGGAGGCAAGAGAGTTTGGCTTCTTCTTTCTGCTTTATTGACTGATATACCCCCGCTTGTTCCTCATAAGATTTCAGATCTGCTTCAGCAGGAATCAAAACAGGTTCATTTTCAAATCCGTTCGTGATGCCCTGATCATATTTAGATTTCCAGACATAATAAACATAATGACTGAACTGGTAAGAAGTTTCCAATACCTTATCGAGGTTGATATTCTCTGTCTTTTGCTTGTATGCCTTCAGCAAGTCGGTAAAGGTTCCTACTTTCCATCCTTCCGGTATCATTCCCAATTCACTTTCCACCAACCGCTCATCCTTGTAAGGATTGAAATCTACGAAATAATAGACGAATCCGTCTTGTTTCAGTTTCTCCAAATCAGCAATGATCTGTTTGATCATTTTAATCTTACTCTCAAGCAAATTCTTTTGCTCGAATAATTTTTCAATGTCTTTATTTCTGTTTCCCATAATTTGTTGTTATTATTATGTTTATTAATCTTTTCTTTCCGTTCCTCCCAGATTGCTATTCCGGGACTTCGATTTCGCCAGACATTAAGCGAGGGAGAAGGGTGTCGCGGAGAAGGGAGAGACGGGAGTTCTCCAATCGCAAAGAAATCATCTTGCTCAGAATAGGCTCAAATAGTTCATGCGCCTTTTCCATTGAATCATTATCAGGAATAGCGACCAAAGCCTCTTCTAAATGTCCTCGCTTGATGTGTCCCATTGTAACCGCCTTATCTTTAGCGATATGGATAAACTCTTGCAGATGATGTTTTGTCCAATAATAGTAAAACCATTTTGGATAATCATTTGATGTAACCTTGAATAGGTGTTGATTTAAACCGCAATCTCCACCACACCAAACATCAACCAAAAGCGTTCCTGACCATGAGAAAATCACATCCCCATTATGAATCTTACATTCATCTTTTATGTTACAAGAACATCTGTCGCTGTCAGTTCCACAGAAACCTTGACCTAATTCTTTTATTTTGAGAACAGGTAAAGAGTCTTCGATGTTTTCAGGAGGGTATTTCTGCATAGCGAGACCATTCATATAAGAAGCAATCTCTGTAAGCGTTCCTACATTCCATCCTTCCGGAATCATTCCCAATTCACTATCCACGAACTTACCATCCTTGAAAGGCTCAAAATCAACGAACCAATTCTTGAAAATAGCCTGCGCCATCTCCTCCAAATCAGCATTGATCTTGTTGTTCAACTCTATCTTGCGGTCGAGAGATGAAAGGACGGAAGCAATGCGGCGCTGGTCGTCAAGATTCTTAGGAATTTTTATATTCATCTTCTCCATTGAAGCTTTTGTAATATGAACCATTACACTACCATTCAGTGCTCCAAGAAATCCTCCAGTTGCATATTTTAAATAATAGTAGTAGAATCTCCTATCCACCACATTTTTATCTTCAACAATTTTCCAAATATGATAATGAAAAATAGTATTGTCTTCTTTCCATATATGTGGTCCAAAAGTGCAAGCCCAAGCGAAAAGCAAATCACCATTATGGCAATATTTATCTTCAGGTAATTCCAAATCTGAGTAGAACCATGTAGAGTTTCCACCAGATAAATTGCCTACACGAACTATTTTGTATTTTCCATGTTCTAACATTTCGTCATTAGAATATGCTCGACCATTTATTAATCTACAAACGTCTTTTATTTGGCATTCTTTCCACTCCATCCTACTTCCTCCTTAATTTCTTTTGCAAATAACTTTCATGGATAAAATACTCCCTTTCAGCAATACTCATTGGAAATTTAGAGTTGCTTTCTATAGCCTCATATTCATCCTGCAAGTCTTGCAGATGTTCCTTCTTCTGCTTACGATAAATCATAACAGAAACCACGATAGAGACTATAGAAGCCACTACCGCCAACAAAGAAAAAAGCCCAGAATATTCATTTAAAAACTCCATACTTACACCTCCCATCCTATTTTCTTCAACTGCATTCTGATCTCCTCTTCCTGCTTCTTGCTTTCCTCAAACAGTTGCTTCAGCTCTCCGGTAAGATTCGTCATTTTCTCCTCAAATGGCACTCCGTCGCCTTCGTCTTCGGCGATTCCTACGTATCTTCCCGGAGTCAAGATGAAGTCCTGAGCAGCAATCTGCTCGGTGGTGCATACGGCACAGAAGCCCTTTTCATCCTCCAAGGTTCCCTGTTGGAAAGCATGGAAGGTGTCGGTAATCTTCTTAATATCTGTATCTGGCATCAACTCACGCAATTTACGTGTTACCATCGTGCCCATGTTGCGAGCATCGATAAACACGGTCTTGCCCTTCTGCGCCTTGTTGCGGCTGATAAACCAAAGGCTTACAGGAATGCCAGTGCTATAAAACAACTGGGAAGGCAAAGCCACGATTCCCTCTACCAGATCGGCTTCGATAATGGCTTGGCGAATCTGTCCCTCGCCGCCACTCTGACTCGAAAGCGCACCATTCGCCAGCACCAAACCAATCTTTCCGTTTGGTGCCAGATGGTGAATCATGTGCTGCATCCAAGCAAAGTTGGCGTTGCCAGCTGGTGGCAAACCATACTGCCAGCGCACGTCTTCCTGAAGCGCACTCTGTCCCCAGTCGCTGAGATTGAAAGGAGGATTGGCAAGAATGAAATCTGCCTTCAGCGTAGGGTGCTGGTCATCATAGAATGTGTCGGCAAAGACATTGCCTAAGTTTGCATCCAAACCACGGATGGCAAGGTTCATGTGCGCCATCTTCCAAGTATCAGGGTTGGCCTCCTGACCGTAGATACTGATCTTGCGCAGGTTTCCCTTGTGGCGCTCGATAAACTTGGCGCTCTGCACAAACATACCGCCGCTTCCGCAGCAAGGGTCATAGACTCTACCCTCGTAAGGTTCAAGGATTTCTACCAGCGTGCGCACAATGCAGGACGGCGTATAGAACTCGCCGCCATTCTTGCCCTCCAAGGAAGCAAACTGCTGCAAGCAGTATTCGTAGGTTCTGCCTAAGAGGTCCTTCTCATCGCCAGCATCATGCATTTCTATATTCGTAAAGAGATCCACCACATCACCCAAGCGGCGCTTGTCCAGCTCCTGACGGGCGAAATTCTTAGGCAGAATGCCCTTCAGTCTTTCGTTTTCACGCTCAATGGCAGTCAGCGCATCATCTATCACCACACCGATTTCAGGCAGGTGGGCAGCAGCACTAATCTTGCTCCAGCGAGCCTCAGCAGGAACGAAGAAGATGTTCTCGGCAGTGTATTCATCCTTATCTTCCGGGTCGGCGTATTCGTCGCCCTGCAGCTCCTGAAACTTCTGTTCGAAGCGGTCGCTGATGTATTTCAGAAAGATGAGTCCGAGCACCACGCCCTCGTATTGCGAAGCGCTCAGGTTGCCCCTCAGAATGTCGGCAGCCTTCCAGATTTTCTCTTCAAAACCAATGCTGATTGTATCTTGTTTCTTTGCCATTTTCTATCTATTTATATTATAATAAGGTATATAGTATCTATTTGAGAGCTAAAAATTTCCTGCTCCCGCGCTAAAAAAACGCATCAGAAAGCCCTTTTTAGTGATTTTTTCTTCATTTCCCTGCATTTGCTCCACAGAAAATGAAGAAATCTGAAAACATGAAAAGGGCGAATACCAGCGCCTGAAACACGCTGATATTCGCCCTTCGATATACACATAAATACTGGAGAATAATTTTGATGGCTCAAAATTACCCCCCCCCTTAATGCGCTGAGTAACAAATAGTTATACATATATCTTATCGATTAATTTTCTATTTTAAGTCTTAGATTGCATGGGGATTTCCCCACTAAGCATTTATAAGAAACAAAGGTATAAAAATATAAGGAAAATACCAAATTTAATTACTTTATTTAACGGAAAAAGTTATTTTTGAGGCTATTTTTGCGATTTAAGACCCTCGAAAATGGCGAAAAAATGAAGCAGAAATGCAAAAACAAGTACCCCAAAATGTAGTTTTAGTAAAGAAACGCAACAAAATGATAGGCAAGAAATGGATATTGAACATGGATTTTCTTAGAATTTGAGAGACAGGAGCATATAAGAATAAGATTTTTTAGGAGAGTAAAAGAGGGTTTCAACAATCACATAACGCACTGATAATCAAGTACTTCTAACTATATCTTATACGCTAAACACTTGCTATGAAGAAAACAAAATCCGGTCAAAATCGGTCATGGTCATTTTCGGTCAAAATGAAATTGGAATCGGTCAAAATGGTCTATAATATAATATAAATATATATTTATATTATATTATAGGATGACCGAGCGCCCCGAAAACGATTTTGACCGGAAATGACCATGACCGGAAATGACCGCTTTTCTAAAATTCTGAGTCACAAGCCTTCATTTTCTTCCAATTCTATCAAAATGCAGCAATTGATTTCCGAAATATCGTTGTAAAGCACTATCAGTCAGACACTTACAGACACCCCTGAAAAATCTGTAGCGGAAAAATTTGTTTTCAACTCAAAATTGTTGTACCTTTGCACCAGCAATCGAAAGAAAGCTTCTCTTGTACCGAAAGTCTGTCTTCATAGACGACACATCCTGGTCTTATTCGATGTCAGGCGCCGGACATCAATGACGACCAAAATAAGGGCAAGAAATGAGGGCAAGATGAAAGCAGACACATAGAAGACCATTCTTCAGATAGCCACCAGTTTTTGACGGGTATTGCCATCTCTTTGGTCTGTCAAGTTGAATGGTATAGCTTAAATAAACTATGAATTAGGATAGAAAATCCGGTCTTCAAATAACTTTTTATATGCGTGTAATTTTTATTTCTGATAGTTTTTCTCCTAATTTATAATAAAGATTTGCTTGGTTGAAAAGTGTCTTCCTTAAAAGGCCTGGGCTGCTTTTACGATGATTATAACGTCGCCAAATCAAAATATAGAAGGCGGGTAGATTCATCTTTGTCATCATCATTTAGAGGCATAAAGCCATTTCTGATGTAGAAAGGTACGGCATTGGCATATGCATCAACAGTAAGAAATCTGCAACCAGTTTTGTTATCATTAACGAAATAGCTTTTAATGAAATCCAATAGGTATGAGCCTATATGTTGTCCATGAGCTAAAGTGCTGATACCCAATCTACAGAGTTTTACAGCCGGATATCCCTTTAGGCGTTTTTCGTTGACAAAACGAGTTTTTCTAAAGCGATTGTATTCTGTTTTGCTAGCAAAATTGGATAATGAGATTTTATCATTAGCCAGACTGAAGAAGCCTAAAAGATCCCCCTCTTTATTTTGTGCGATATAACTTGTAGCTATAAGTGCTTTGCGGTAAGGCTGAGCTTCATTAACAATAAAATCATTTAAGTCTTCATCTCCGCAATCGAATGTTTCAACCTTTTCGTCTTCTTCCAGACGTAAGATACTGATATCATTATATTCCATTAATCATTATACTTTTATAATTCCAGGGATAGTTTTTCCTTCTTTTCGCATTTGTTCACCGCGATGTAAGGCTGCAAGCATAGCATGGTAATGCTCCAGTCTTATCTTTCTTTGTTCAGGAGTTTCCTTCTGAACATTATTCATTCTTTCCTCAAATCTTTTAGCGTCTTCGCCATAAAGAATTGGAGTTTCTTTAATTGGTCTTGCCATATTTGAAAGTTTTAAAATTCTTTTCTGCAAATATACGACTAATATTCCAAGACACCAAATTTTTGGGCGTTTTTTTCTGTTTTTAGGTTTAGCAGTTCTCGCTTTAGACGTTTCTCTTCATAATACAACAAAATCTTCATAGAATCCTTACCCACTTTGGCAATTACTAACGATTCTGATACGGCATAAGAGGCTGAGCCGCACACAATCCGACATTCTATATAGGAAGAAATGACAAGTTGGACTGAAATCCCGACTTGATGACTGCTGATTTCATCATATTTTGTGAAAAATCATATAGAGATGAGCAAAATATATAAATTTCTGAGCACTTTTATTATTTTTTTCTTACCTTTGCAAACAACTATGTGCTCGTTTCTCAGGAAATAGCACATTTAAATATCAACTGAATAACGGAAAAGATGAAATATGCTTTAGTTACAGGAGCGTCAAGAGGTATTGGAAAAGCCGTGGCTTTACGACTTGCCAAACGGGGCTTCTGCACGATTATCAATTACTTGAACAACCATGAGGCGGCGGAACAGGTAAAACGGGAAATTGAACAAGAGGGCGGCTATGCTGAACTCCTGCCCTTTGATGCGTCTCAGCCTCAACAGATAGAGGCTGCTATAGACCAATGGGAATCTGCACATCCTGATGAGTGGATCTCCATACTGGTAAATAATGCTGGCATCAGAAGAGATAATGTCATGTTCATGATGTCCAACGATGACTGGCACGATGTTCTCGACACCAACCTCAACGGGTTCTTCTACATCACCCGCAGACTCTTGAAACACATGATGCCCCGCAGACATGGCGGTCGTATCATCAATATGGCTTCGCTCTCAGGTATCAAGGGAATGGCTGGACAGGTAAACTATAGCGCTGCGAAGGCTGCGCTCATCGGTGCTACCAAGGCGCTGGCACAGGAGGTGGCGCCCCGCAACATCACGGTGAACGCTGTGGCTCCGGGATTCATCGCTACAGACATGACTAAGGAGTTGCCTGAAGATGAACTGAAAAAGATGATTCCTGCGGGAAGATTTGGCAAGGCAGAGGAAGTGGCTGCCTTAGTTGATTTCCTTGCCTCTGACGAAGCGGCATACATCACAGGAGAAGTCATCAACATCAATGGGGGGCTCTACACATAATATATATACTACAAGATAAATGGAAAGAAGAGTTGTCATTACTGGAATGGGTATCTGGTCGTGCCTTGGCACAGATCTGGATACTGTCAAGGAATCATTATACGCAGGAAAATCGGGTATCGGAATCCAACCGGAACGATTGGAATACGGCTACCGTTCGGCTTTGACCGGTATAGTGGAGGAACCTGTCATTACCAAACAAATGCTCGACCGCCATACGCGTGCCGGAATGTCTGAAGAGGCTAAATATGCCTATATGGCAAGTGTTCAGGCTTTTCAGCAAGCCGAGATTTCGGATGAGTATCTCCGGGAAAATGAGGTGGGATGTATTTTCGGCAACGATTCTTCTGCCAAACCCGTCATCGAAGCTGCTAAAATCATGGATGAGAAACATGATTCTGCCATGCTCGGATATGGCATCATCTTCCAGTCGATGAACTCTACCGTCAACATGAATCTCAGTACCATCTTCCATCTCCGGGGAATCAACTTCACGGTCAGCTCGGCATGTGCCAGCGGAAGTCATTCCATCGGTTTGGGATATATGATGATCAAACAGGGCTTGCAGGAGATGGTGCTCTGTGGTGGTGCGCAGGAAACCAATTATTACTCCATGGCTTCCTTTGATGCGCTCAGCGCCTTCTCTATCCGCATGGACGAACCTGCCAAGGCAAGCCGTCCTTTCGACCGAGACCGCGATGGACTTATTCCAAGTGGTGGAGCTGCCTCTCTGGTACTGGAGGATTACGAGCACGCCAAAGCACGAGGCGCCAACATTCTTGCGGAAGTGGTGGGATATGGTTTCTCCAGCAATGGTGGGGGTATCAGTCAGCCATCAGACGAGGGAAGTGTCGTCGCCATGAGCCGTGCGCTGAAATCAGCCAACGTGACGGAAGAGGATATTGACTACATCAACGCTCATGCCACCAGTACACGACAAGGCGACATGTATGAAGCAATCGCCCTCGACAGAATGTTCAACGGCAGACATGCGCTGATTTCTTCTACCAAGGGAATGACCGGGCACGAATGCTGGATGGCGGGAGCTTCGGAGATTGTTTACAGTACGCTGATGATGCAGAACAATTTCGTGGCTCCTAACGTGAACTTTGACAATCCAGACGAATATTCCGAAAAACTCAATATTGCGACAAAGACGGTAGATACGGAAATCAATACCGTACTGAGCAACAGTTTCGGTTTCGGAGGAACCAACTCTGCTCTGGTCATCAGAAAATTCAAGGAATAACTATTTCTGAAAAGAAAAATAAGCAATCATTATGAATCTATTCAAGTCAGAAAGCGACCGCTATTCACAGGAGCAGTTGTCTGCCCGGGAAGCTCAGCGACAAGCAGAATTCATCGCATGGGGCCCCGTCATCTTCCAGGTTTCCAGACTCATGCTGAAATGGGGTATTCTGGAGGAAATCAGAAACAGTCATGACGGACTGACCCTGGAAGAACTGGAAGGGAAAACCCGCCTCTCCCAGTATGCGCTCAAGATTTTGCTGGAAGCTTCGCTTAGTGCTGGTATCATTCTGATAGACAAGGATTCAGACCGCTATACGATTTCGAAGACGGGGTGGTTTCTGCTCACGGATGCTGCTACCCGGGTAAACATCGACTTCAATCATGATGTGAATTACCTGGGATTGTTTTATCTGGATGAAGCCTTGGAGACCGGAAAGCCTGCCGGGCTGAAGACTTTAGGCAACTGGCCTACCATCTACGAGGGATTATCTCAGCTTTCTCCGCAGGTACTGGAGAGCTGGCTCAATTTTGATCACTTCTATAGTGACCATTCTTTCGACAAGGCGCTGGAAATCGTTTTCTCCAAAGATACGAAACATCTGATGGATGTGGGTGGAAATACGGGTGAATTTGCGCTTCGTTGTGTGGATGGCAACCCTCTGGTAAATGTCACCATCGTTGATCTGCCCGGACAGATAGGTATGATGAAGAAGAATATTGAGGGCAAAAAGGGAGTTGACAGAATCCATGGTTTTCCTACGGATATTCTGAAAACAGAAAATCGGTTTCCTACCCTGAAAGAGATGGCTCCTACAGAACAGGGCGACAACTGGGATGCGATCTGGATGAGCCAGTTCTTAGACTGCTTTTCGGAGGAAGAAATATACAGCATTCTGTCAAGAGTGAGCCAAGTGATGTCGGAGGATACTACCTTATACATCATGGAGACTTTCTGGGACCGGCAGAAATACGAGACTGCTTCGCTCTGCCTGACCATGACAAGTGTCTATTTCACGGTCATGGCGAATGGAAACAGTAAGATGTATCATTCCGACGACATGATCAGACAGATAGAACGTGCCGGACTCAAGGTAGTAGCCATCCACGACGGAATAGGTCACGGCCATTCGATACTGGAAGTAAAAACAAGAAAGTAAATATTCATATAAAATTCGAACTATCACATGGAAAGAAAAGAAATAGAAGAAAAAGTAAGAAACTTCCTCATTGAGGATTTGGAGATTGATGAAGAAAAAATTGCTCCTGAAGCTAAATTGAAGGATGACCTGGGCATAGATAGCCTTGACTTCGTAGATATTGTGGTAATCGTGGAGAAGAACTTCGGATTCAAGATCAAACCGGAAGAAATGCAAGGGGTTACTACCCTCACCCAGTTCTGTGATTATATCGAGAGTAAAGTGGGATAAAAGGGGAAGTGAAGAAGAATACGACTTTCGGTAATGCCTGGATGCATCGCCAACTCATCAATATGCTCAGGTTCGTGGACGAGCGTTTCATCTATGTTTTCGCATGGACGATGATCATGCCCGTCTGTTTACTGCTAAATACCAACCACAGCCGCAGCCATGCCTACCGGTTTTTCCGAAACCGTATCGGTTGGGGCAGATGGAGCTCTGCATGGCACACTTACCTCAACCATTGCCTGTTTGCCACGGTTGTGATAGACCGCTTTGCCATGTTTGCCGGCAAAAGGTTTGATATTGAGCAGGAGGGTACCGAATATCTGAGAGAGCTGGCTTTTCAGGACGATGGTTTCCTGATGTTCAGTTCACACATCGGCTGTTATGAGGTGGCTGGCTATTCTCTGACTCCGCCTGGGAAACGCTATAACGCACTTGTATATGGTGGCGAAAAAGACAGGATTATGGAAGGAAGACAGGAACAGTTTTCTGAGCACAATATCACGATGATTCCTGTAAAAGAGGACATGAGCCATCTGTTCAAAATCAACGAGGCTCTGGTCAACCATGAGATTGTCAGTATGCCTGCCGACCGGGTGATGGGTTCCTCGAAAACCATTCCAACGGAGTTTTTAGGCAAGACGGCTCATTTCCCATCGGGTCCATTCGCAGTTGCTACGATGCGCAACCTGGAAGTTTTAGCCATCAACGTGATTCGCATTTTCAGAAAGAAGTACAAGATCTTTGTGGTGCCCCTCGCCTATGACAAGCAGGCGTCCCGGAAACAAAAGATGGAGCAACTTGCCAAGAAATATGCAGAAGAGCTGGAACGTCTTGTGCGACAATATCCAGACCAATGGTACAACTTTTACGATTTCTGGGCAGATAAAAAATGCTGAACCATCCATCGCATGATGTAATCAAGATAAAGACATGAATTCAGATATAGATAATCCGGAAGGATTAGAACTCAGCCAAATAGATATACACGAGCTTCTGCCTCAACAAGAGCCGTTTGTCATGATAGACCGGCTCGTCTATTGCGATAAAACCGTCACACTTGCAGAGACAGAAATCAGGAACGACGATATCTTTGTTGAGAATGGACACCTTTCTGCATCTGGCCTGATAGAGAATATTGCACAGACTTGTGCTGCACGGATTGGATATTACAACTATATTCATAAGAAGGGAATCCAGATTGGTTTTATCGGGGCCATACGCAATATGGACATTCTACAGCTTCCACCTGTGGGGGAAATTCTCACCACCCGTGTAGAAGTGAAAGAAGAAGTCTTCGGAATGACCTTAGCAGAGGCAACCGTTTCCTGGAGAAATCAGGTTTACGTAACGACTGAAATGAAAATTGCCGTTAAAGAGTAAAAAGAAAGAAAGATGAAAGAACTGAAAGAATCCAAAGAATTTGAAATACGTTTCAGCGAAGTCGATTCGATGAACGTAGTTTGGCATGGTTCCTACCCGCTCTATTTCGAGGATGCCCGCGAGGCTTTCGGCAAGAAATATGGGCTGGAATACATGACTTTCTTCGATCATGGCTATTTTGCTCCTATCGTAGAACTCAGTTTTCACTATAAGAAGCCTATCAGATATGGAATGCGTCCACGCATCGACATCATCTATCGCCCTACTGAAGCGGCAAAGATTGTTTTCGATTACGAAATCCACGATCAGGAAGACAATTCTCTTATCGCAACAGGTCATTCCGTACAGGTTTTCATGGATTTGAATTACCAGCTCGTTTGGGATAATCCGCCCTTCTATCAAGAATGGAAAGAGAAACATACTAAATGAGAAAGACAAATGAGGTTGAATTATGGCTTACATTATAGCAGATAATATTATTTCTCCATTAGGGGAAACATCCGAGGAAAATTACCTGTCAGTAAAAGCTGGCAGGTCGGGCATCCGTGCTTATGAGCCTGGAACATGCAATATCCCAGAAGGATTCTACGCCTCTCTGCTATTCGAAGACTTCGAGACTTTGGCCCTAAAATCTGCACAAAAAGCCATTGCTAATGCGCAAAAGACCATGGGGAATGAGCGACTTGAACTGAAAGGAAAGCGCACAGCTTTTATTCTCAGTTCTACGAAAGGAAATATTGAGGAAAATATTTCCTTGGCTGATTCTGCGCAAAGAATAGCCACCCAGTTGGGAATAGACGCCAAACCTATTGTCGTTTGTAATGCTTGTATTTCCGGACTTTCTGCCTTGATTTTGGGCAACAGACTGATAGATTCTGACCTGTATGATGCTGCCATCGTATGTGGTTGCGATACGCCCCGGCAATTCATCCTATCCGGTTTTCAATCCTTGAAAGCGCTTTCCCCTGAACCTTGTCGCCCATTTGACATGGAACGGATGGGACTCAATTTAGGCGAAGCTGCTGCTACCCTTATTCTGAGCAAAAATCCTATCCAGGGAAATTCCTGGCGAATGGGGGATGGTTTCATCAGAAATGACGCTTTCCATATCAGCACCCCCTCCAAAACTGCAGATGGTCTGTATCTGTCCCTCCAAAGAACTTTGGAATCCTTCAAGAAAGAGATTTCATCCACTTGCAAACAGATAGACATGAAAGAGCATCTGGCTTTCATCAATGCTCATGGCACAGCCACGCTTTTCAATGACCAGATGGAATCTGTTGCCATCGGAAGAGTAGGACTGTCAGATCTGCCCGCCAATGCCTACAAAAGTTTCTGGGGGCATACGATGGGAGCTGCCGGCATTCTCGAAACCATCATCAGCATGAAAGCGATTGATGATGATACGATTTTGGGAACCAGAGGTTTTTCTGAACTGGGAGTTTCCGGGAAAATGAATATCTGTGCTGAAAACCGACCGACAGACAAGAAAGGCTTCATCAAGATGTTATCTGGATTCGGAGGTTGTAATGCTACAATATGGGCAGCCAAGAGTCCTGAAAGAGAATATATCGATTTATCGCAGAAGGAGCAACTGAATCGTGAATTCACAACCACTCACACGATAAGGATTACACCCGAAGAGGTGATATTGGACCAACGGAAACTCTGGGAAGGAAAGAAGGAACTGGGGGAACAGGAAGGACAGGAACATCATTCTCTCCTGACAACTCTCTACAAACAGATGATAGGCAACTATCCAAAATTCTACAAAATGGATGGACTCAGCCGCCTGGGGTTTGTGGCCTCAGAAATCCTGTTGAATGCAGAAAAGGGAGAAACGGACAAGGAAAGGGCTATCATCTTTTTCAATCATTCCTCTTCCATCGCCTCTGACAGGAACTATAAGGAATCTATAAACGATAAAGACAATTATTTCCCAAGTCCATCCATCTTCGTCTATACGTTGCCTAACATCGTAACGGGCGAGATTGCCATCAGGAATCATTTTCATGGTGAAACCTCCTTCTTCATCCTGCCCGATAAAGACAAAAAGATGATGGAGGAAATCCTACAGGCATCCTGTCGGGACGCTCAAAGCAAGAGTTTCCTGACAGGCTGGATTGATTATGAAGACGAAAGGCATTTCGAAGCGGATCTGAAGATCAAGAAAATGAGAAATTACAAATGAGAAATAAAATATTAAAATCATATAAATAAAATCGTATGGAAGAATTGATTAAAGAACTCAAGGAGGAAATCATAGAGGCATTAAACCTCGAGGAAATGACTCCTGAAGATATTGACGAGAACGATGCGCTCTTTGGAGACGGACTGGGACTGGACTCGATTGATGCGCTGGAACTCATCGTCTTGCTGGATAAAAAATATGGAATCAAATTGGCTAACCCTGCTGAAGGTAAGGCTATTTTCAAAAGTATTGCCACGATTGCAGACTATGTGAGCAAGAACAGAAAGAAATGAATATTGCTATCACAGGCGAAGGCATTATTTCTGCCATCGGCACCAATAAAGAGGAAGTGTTGCAGTCTCTGCTCGCCCATAAGTCGGGAATCAAAGAGATGCAATTTCTACAGTCGGTTCATCACGAACTGCCTGTAGGAGAGGTCGCTTTGTCTAATGAGCAAATGAAAAAACGGCTCGACATTCCAGAAAAACAACTGATGAGCCGCACAGAACTCATGGGAATCCTTGCCATCCGGCAAGCCCTGGAGGATGCAGGAATCAACCTTTCTTCTGTCTCTGCTTCCAACAAGAAGATCGTCCTCGTTTCGGGAACGACGGTTGGCGGAATGGACCTTACGGAACAGAGTTTCAACCCTCTCTACGAGCAATTTCTGTCACAGCAGGAAACAAAGGTGGAAGAACTGGCTTTTCTCAACCACCACGATGGAGGCAACTGCACACAGAAGATTGCTGATTATTTCAGAAATGAATCGGCAACAGGACAAGGTGGATTTGATGAATTGACCACCATCTCTACAGCCTGTTCTTCTGCCGCCAACGCCATCATGTTGGGAGCCAAACTATTAGAAACCGGTGAAGCAGACATCGTTGTTGCCGGAGGTTCAGAAGCTCTTTCCCGCTTCCATCTCAACGGTTTCAATTCCCTGATGATTCTCGACAAGAAGCGCTGCCGCCCGTTTGATGCAACCCGCGCAGGATTGAACTTGGGAGAAGGAGCTGCATTCGTTGTCTTGGAATCAGAATCTGCAGCCCGCCATCAGGGGAAAACGCCCCATGCTTACCTTACCGGTTATGGCAATGCCTGCGATGCGTACCACCAGACCGCTTCGTCTGAGAATGGAGAAGGAGCTTTCTTGGCGATGAAAGAAGCCTTGAATATGGCACACATAGAACCGGAGGACATCCAATATGTAAATGCACATGGTACAGGAACTCCCAATAATGACCAGAGCGAATCCGAATCTCTCAAACGGTTATTTGGCAAAAAGATGCCTTGGATTTCAAGTACAAAATCATTTACCGGACATACTACCAGCGCCTCAGGAAGCATAGAGGCGATCATCTGTCTACTTGCCATGCAGCATCATTTCATCCCAGCCAATCTCGGTTGGGAAAACCAGATGGAAAACGGTATTATTCCTTGCACAGGCATCGAAAACGTAAGGCTGGAAAATGTTCTCTGCAATTCCTTTGGATTTGGCGGAAATGACAGTTCGCTCATTTTTTCTACTCATCCGACAGAAGAGGAAACGATACAGACAAAAGGGGAGCCTCAGCAGACTGCCAGCAACATCCGTATTCTTTCAACTGTAGAGATTAACTCAGAAGAGGAATTGACCGACATCCGCAAATATGTAAAACCGATGGAAGCCAGGAGAATGGGCAAGATCATGAAAAGTTCATTACTCTCCTCCTTAGAGGCTTTGGAAAAAGCAGGAATAGCCACCCCGGATGCCATCATCACGGGCACTACTTATGGATGTTTGGAAAATAGTGAGAAATTGCTTGTCCAACTGAAAGAAGAAGGGGAAGAAATGCTCAAACCTACTTATTTCATGCAGAGTACCCACAACACCATAGGCAGCAATATTGCAATCAAGACCCATTGTCATGGTTACAACATCACCTATACGCAGGGCGAAGATTCTCTTGACTGGGCCATCCGTGATGCGAAAATGCTATTAGCAAGTGGAAAAGCAAAAACGGTTTTGGTGGGCTGCCATGATGAAAGTACCCCGCTATTAAACCAGTTAAGAACACAGAGTGGAGAAAAAGCCTTGCCTTCCATCCATTCTATAGCGATGGTATTATCATGTGGCGAGTAATATTTCTGGCTATCACGCAGAGCATGCTTTTAGCGGCAGGACAGGTATGTCTGAAGTTTGCCCTACAGAAAATGCATCCCTTCGGGTGGACAAGAGATTTCTGGCTAAGTCTCCTGTTCAACTGGCAGTTTGCCTGCTGTGGACTTTTCTTCGGCGCAGCCTCTCTCCTATGGATGTATATTGTAAAACATTTCCCGCTCAGCGTTGCCTACCCGATGGTGAGCATCACATACATCTTCGGAATGTTGGCAGCCATCCTGTTCTTTCATGAACAAGTGTCTGTCTGGAAATGGTTAGGTATTGGCTTCATCATGATAGGTTGTTGCCTCATCGCAAAATAAATCAAACGAATAATAGATAATCAAGATGAAAAAGTTATTGTTTTTAATCATGTTTATCAGCTTATGCCTTTCTTCCATCTCTGCCCAGCAGAAGGTGAACGAGGCACAAGTCAGGCAGCAGATAGGCGCTGTTGCTTCCCGCATGAAGTCGATGCAATGCGATTTCGTACAGACCAAGCATCTCAGAATGCTCAATGAGAAAATGGTTTCGCGGGGCAAGATGTATTACCAGCAGGGCAACAGACTCAGATGGGAATACACCTCTCCTTATGCTTATACATTTGTAATCAACGGATCCAAAGTTCTCATCCGGAAAAATAAGCGGAGCGATGTGATCAACGTGAACCAAAGCAAGATGTTCAAGGAAATAGCCCGCATCATGATGAATAGCGTTGTGGGAAATTGCCTCAACGACAAGAGGGATTTCAAAGTCTCACTTACCGGTTCTTCTTCTGAATACATCGCCACGCTCTATCCTCAACAGAAACAGATGAAAATGCTGTTCCAGAAGATCATACTCCACTTTCATAAAACAAGATCTGTGGTTACTCAGGTGGAACTCATAGAGAAAAAGGGAGACAGAACGATTATTGAACTGAAAAATATCAAGACCAATGCTGCCATCAATACGAAAATTTTTCAAGTCAATTAGTCTTTGTGGACTCTTTTCTATGAGTCTTTTGGGACTCTTTTCCCTATTTCCCCTCCTACCCATTTCAGCCCAAGACATCGCAGACCAGCATCCTTTACCCGACAGTATCGGGAGCAAGATGAAATATAATGCGTCGATTGAGATGAAGAAAGGCTATCTGAGCGGAATTTGCATGCTGATAAGAGATAAGGACGGCTACAAGGGAAGCATTTTCAATGAATTTGGAATCTCTGTTCTCGACTTTACCTACCAGCCGGTCACAGGAAAAGTGAAACTGGAAAATGTCATCCAGTTGCTTGACAAATGGTACATCAAACGCCTGCTCAAGCAAGATCTCTCCCAGGTTATCAAAAACCTTCAAAATGGCATTTCCATATACGATAATAAAAAATACAAAATCCATTATCAATTCACAGAACTGGAAGAAACAATGGAGGATAAAGAGAATATGGAGGATAAAGTGGAATTGAAGGAAAAAGAGGAATTGGAGGAAAAAGTGGATAAAAAACAAAAATAAACAGGACGATGCAACTGAAAAATCATCTTTATACAATTGTCGAAACAGACAAACAGGGAAACTTGCAGCAGAAGGAAACAGCAGGCTTACAGCAGAAAGAAACAGCAGGCTTACAGCAGAAATGCCAAGAAGTTCTTTCGAGCAGAAGCAATACTTCCTTTCGTCTTCGCCTCAACCCAGAGCATTTCATCTATCAGGCTCATTTCCCTGGCGAACCTGTTACGCCGGGAGTCTGCATTCTACAAATCGGAAAGGAATTGTTAGCTGAACTTCTCCAGGAATCTTTGGAGATTACCCACGTCAAAAACGTGAAATTCCTCTCTGTTATTTCTCCTCTTAAAGAAAAGGAAATCTCTTATACCTTCAAGAAAATTGAAACTTCAGAAGATTCCCAAGAGGTTAAAGCACAAATCATCGTTGCTTCAGATGAAGAGACAAAAGCTAAAATCTCTTTCACGTGCAGTAAAAAATGAGAAATGACAAATGAGAAATGAGAAAAGACTTTTAAGAGCAAGAGGAATCTGCGTGATCATCCCTACTTTCAATAATGAGAAAACCATTGGGAAAGTAGTGAAGGAGACGCTCTGCTTTTGTGATGATGTCATTGTCGTCAATGATGGCTGTACAGACAGTACTGCTCAAATCATTGGGGAGATTGACAACATTACCGTTGTCGCTTATTCTCAAAACCGAGGTAAGGGCTACGCCCTCCAACAAGGTTTCAGAAAAGCCTTGTCCATGGGATTTGCCTACGCCATTACATTAGATGCGGATGGACAGCATAAACCTGAAGATATTCCGCTCTTTCTGAAAGCCAATCAGGAACATCCGGGAGCTCTCATCATTGGAGCAAGACCACTCCAAGGTGTTGAACGTTCCAAGGGAAGTGATTTTGCCAATCAATTCTCCAACTTCTGGTTCTTCGTACAAACAGGCAAACGATTGGAAGATACCCAGACCGGTTATCGCCTCTACCCTCTGCACAAACTCCACGGTTTATCCCTGCTCACCAACAGATACGAAGCCGAATTGGAACTCTTGGTTTTCGCCTCCTGGCACGGAACGGAGATTGTTTCCATCCCTATCCAGGTATATTATCCGCCACGCGAAGAACGGATAAGCCATTTCCGACCAGGCATGGATTTCGCTCGCATCAGCCTCCTCAACACCCTATTGTGTGTGTTGGCAATTATCTATGGTCTGCCTTGCCGTCTTTACCGCAAGATGGCAACATTTCTGAGAACGGCTTATTCCCTGTCGTTCTTCCTCTTCTTTATGATGGTCATCATCACGCCCTTAGCCTGGCTCTACATCAAAATCGGAAGAATGAACGAAAAGAAACAGGTTCGGCTCCATGAACTGATCTATCATGCAGCCAGATTTGTGATGATTCATCACGGCATCCCCGGCACTAAATTCATCAGAAAAGTAGGCGGTATGATCATCAAGGGAAAAAAACCGGTAAGATTCGATTTTGATAAGCCCCGCATCATCATCTGCAACCACCAGTCGCATTTGGATCTGATGTGCCAACTGGTCTTTACACCCAAGATTGTGTTTCTGACAAACCAATGGGTTTGGAACAATCCTACTTATGGTTTTCTGATCCGTCATGCAGAATATCTTCCCGTAATAGAGGGTCTGGAACCGCTGATGCCGCAACTCCGTTCGCTGGTAGATCGGGGTTACAGTATTGCCGTTTATCCCGAAGGAACCCGTTCCAAGGACTGTCGTATAGGCAGATTCCATCAGGGAGCATTCTATCTGTCGCAGGAACTCGGATTGGAAATATTGCCTATGTACCTTTATGGACCAGGCAAAATCCTCCCTAAGAAAACCTACCATCTGCGCAAGGGTATCTTCTATATCGAAGTGGGAAATCCGATAAGCAGGAAGGAATTGCAAGCCATGGGAGAATTGAGAAAACAAGCCTCCACATTGCGCAAACAATATAAGGAGAAATACGAAGAAATCGCAAACGAAATAGAAAAAAGAGTCTGAATTGAAAAGAGTAATCATTATAGGAAGTGGACTGGGAGGTCTGTCATGTGGCGTGATTTTAGCCAAGAATGGTTATCACGTTACGCTGTTGGAGCAGTCGCAGCAAATAGGCGGTTGCTTACAATGCTTCTATCGCCATGGTGCCAAGTTTGAAACCGGAATGCACTTTATCGGAAGTGCTGCAGAAGGTCAGACTCTGTCCAAACTGATGCGCTATCTGGAGATAGACAGGGATGTGCAACTTTCCCAACTGGATCCTTCCGGTTATGATGTGGTAGCCTTAGCTGGTAAGAAATACAAGTTTGCCAATGGCAGAGAGAATTTCATCCAGCAGATGACAGAATACTTTCCAGACCAGCATGAGAATCTCATCAGATATTACAATCTGGTGGAAAAAATCGCCCAGGCTTCTTCCCTGCACGCTCTGAAAGATGCAGAATCAGATTCCGTCATCAACACAGAATACCAGCTGCGCTCCATCAACGAGGTAATTGACGAACTGATTACCGACCCTACCCTGGCGAAAGTACTGGTGGGCAATCTCCCCCTCTATGCAGCAGAGAAAGACAAGACTCCCTTCTCTACCCATGCCTTCATCATGGATTTCTACAACCAGAGTGCTTACCGCATAAAGGGAGGAAGCGATTCTGTTGCCCAAGCACTTGCCAATACGCTCCAGAGATACGGAGGAGAAATACTTACTCTCCATCAGGCAAGACACATCGTCTGCGACGACAAACAGGCAATGGGAATAGAGGTCTGGAACAAAAAGGAAAAGAAAACCGTATTCTTCCCTTGCGACTACGTGATTTCAGATGCGCACCCTAAACGCACCTTAGAAATGCTCGACACCAAACTGATACGGCCTGCCTACAGAAACCGCATCAACAGCATTCCACAAACAGTAGGCTGCTTCTCTATTTTCCTGCGGTTCAAGGAACATGAAGTGCCCTACCTCAACTACAATTACTATGGTTATCAAGGCAATACGCCATGGAATTGTGAAAATTACTCGGAAGCATCCTGGCCCAAGGGATTTCTGTACATGCATTTCTGTGCAGACTCCACACCAACAACCTACGCTTCATCAGGAGTTATTCTCTCCTATATGAAGATGGAAGAAGTGGCCCGCTGGAAAGGTTCTTCCGTAGGAAAGAGAGGAGAGGAATATGAAACTTTCAAGCGCCAGAAAGCAGAAAAACTGCTGGACGTTGTGGAGACTCATTTCCCTGGACTCAGAGATCATATTGCGGAATACTATACTGCCACCCCACTCACCTATCTCGACTATACGGGAACAGAGGACGGAGCCATGTATGGTATTGCCAAAGACATCACGAAGGGAGCTGCATACAGGGTGCCCCAACGCACCAAAGTGCCTAATGTATTTCAGACAGGACAAAACATCAACTCCCACGGAATGTTGGGAGTCCTGGTAGGAACCATCGTAACTTGCTCGGAGTTTCTGACTGCCAGGACCATTTACGAACAGATAAAAAAATGTAACGAATGAAGACGGCTATCATCATAGGAGGAGGTTTGGGAGGACTGTTTACTGGAGCCATCCTTGCCAAGGAAGGCTTACGGGTTACTGTGCTCGAAAAGAACGCTACGGCTGGTGGTGGACTCCAGAGTTTCCATCGCTTCGGTGAATCCTTTGATACAGGAATGCACGTCATAGGCGGAATGCAACCTGGCGGAAACATCTACCGCATCTGCGAATACTTGGGCATCCTGGACCAGGTGAAAATCAAAGATGTAGATGCAGACTGTACAGACAGTCTTTACTTTGCAGAAGACCAGCAGACCTATCAGCTCCAGAAAGGAAAAGAAGGTTTCATCAACTCATTATCTGCTTATTTCCCGGAAGAACGGGAAAATCTGCAACGCTATGTAGATGCTATATTTGCCATTAGCGACTCCATCGACCTGTTTCATCTCCGTCCTACGACCGATTTTCTTCAGGTTCATACCGATGAGTTTCTGATGGCAGCAGATGCTTTTGTAGCAAAATATATTCAGAATCCCAAACTCCGGAGCATCGTTTCCTACATGAATCCGCTTTATGGAGGCCGACAGGACGAGACTCCAGCCTTTGTCCACGCCATCATCTCCACTCTCTACATCCAAGGCACCAGCCGGTTTGTGGGAGGAAGTCAACATTTTGCCCAACTGCTTGTTTCTGTAATCGAACAGGCAGGAGGAAAGGTGCTCACCCATACAGAAGTAGAATGGGTGGAAGTAAACAACCGTCATGTGGAGTACGTAAGAACCCGGCAGGGAGAAATCTTTCAGGGCGACTACTTCATCTCAGCCATTCACCCTTGCACCCTCTTGAAACGGATGCCCGAAAAAGCTTTCCCTAAGGCTTATAGAGAGCGCCTGAATCAGATTCCAAATTCCTATTCAGCGTTTTCCGTCTATATCAAACTGAAGCCCGACTGCTTCCCATACATCAATCATTCGGAATATTACATGACCCGATACGATGAAATATGGAAATTCGGCGAGCAGCACGACGCCTGGCCTTTAGGCTTCCTGTTGATGACTCCACCAGACGAGAATCAGGGCAAATACAGTTCAAAAGTCCTCATCACCGCACCTATGCTCTATGATGAAGTAAAGAAATGGGAACAGACCACCGTGGGGCATCGGGGCGAGGAATACGAAACTTGGAAAGCCCAGAAAGCACAACAGCTCCTCTCTCATATCGAGGAAATTCACCCGGGGTTCGGAGCATGTATCGACAGAATCATCACGGCTTCTCCATTGACCATTCGCGACTTTTATGGAGTGAAAGACGGAGCGCTGAGCGGATTCAGCAAGGACTATAAAAACATCGCATTATCGCAGGTCCCCGTGGTTACCAAGGTGGATAACCTGTTGCTGACAGGTCAGAACAACAACCTTCATGGTTTCTGCGGCGTTCCCCTGACGGCAATCAATACCGCCGAGGCTATTTTAGGAAGAAATTCCATACTCCATAAAATAAATGAAATCGGAAAGAATGAGAATTAAACCGATGAAGCAAAGACTGATGATCATAATAGGGTTCGTCCTCCTATGTCTCCAGATACTGAAGGCACAGGAGAAAGTCAACATCTGGCAAGGCACAGCATGCAGAAAGAATGTGGAAATGACTGCATATCTGGCAAAAGGTGGCAGCAAGATGGCTGTCATCGTATGTCCAGGAGGAAGTTACCTCTGGCACGATATGAATGGCGAAGGACACGAAGTGGGCAAATGGTTGCAGAACAACGGAATCTCTGCATTCGTGCTCCATTACCGTACTGCCGGATTCATGGCCTTCTTCCTGCATTACCGCCATCTGTTCAGAGGAGTCCGATACCCTGATGCATTGGACGACCTGACCCAAGCCACCTTATATATTAAGGAACACGCAAGGGAATACGGAGTCGGCTCCGACAGCATTGGAGCGATGGGCTTTTCTGCAGGCGGGCACCTTGTCCTGTCGGGAGTTACCATGCGTAAACTCCCCCTAACATTTGTTGCCCCCATCTATCCGGTCGTTACCATGAACGGAAAATACGTTCACAAACGGTCGCGCAGAGCCTTGTTGGGCGACAACCGCAAAAACAACAGACTGCTTCGAGACTCCCTGTCTATTGAGCATCATATTTCAGCCAGTTGTCCACCCGTGTTTCTGGTAAACTGCAAGGATGATCCTATCGTAAAATACCAGAACTCAGAATTGCTCGATTCCGCCCTGACTGTCCATCACATTCCCCATCAATACATCCAATACAAGACGGGAGGACATGGATTTGGAGCCTCCGACACAAAGGGTTCGCCCGAATGTCGGCAATGGAAGAAAGAGTTTTTAGTTTGGATCAGAAAACTTCAGACCCAATAATGAAAGAACAAAAAAGATTTCAATATGAACATAACAGATTTTGACGATATTCGCCCATACAATCCCGATGAATTTCTTGAGGCCATGCAGCGCATCGCCCACAGTTCATCGTTTCCGATTCTTTCTGCATACGTCTATCCGGAAGAATCGGTCAAGGAAATCCGTCAACGCATAGCCAACTACCAGACGGTTAGGGAATTTCAACAGGACACGATGAGTAAAGTCAACCAGCAGGTGATAGAAAACAGCATCACGGAATTTTCCTGCTCAGGACTCGACAAGCTGAGTCCTGAAGGGCATTATCTCTATGTTTCCAACCACCGTGACATCATGTTAGACTCCAGTCTTCTCCAATATTTCCTGCTCAATCACGGCTTCGACACCACAGAGATTACCTTTGGTGCCAATCTGATGTCCAACCAGTTGATTATCGATATTGGCAAATGCAACAAGATGTTCAAGGTGGAGCGCCCGGGCGGAAGTCTGAAAGAATTCTATCGCAGTTCCAGACACCTGTCCGATTACATCCGCTTCGTGATTCAGGAGAAAGGACAGTCCATCTGGATAGCCCAGCGAAACGGCAGGACCAAGGATGGAAACGACGCTACAGACCAGGGCATCATCAAGATGTTCTGCATGTCTTGCCCGGATGATAAAATCAAGGCAATAGACCAGTTGCACATCGTTCCTGTGGCGGTTTCCTACGAATGGGAATCGTGCGATATTCTGAAAACACTCGAACTCTACGAAAGCCAGTTTGCCAAATACACCAAAAAACCGGGCGAAGATCTGAACAGTATTCTGACGGGAATCTCCCAACCCAAAGGCAGGGTGCACATAGAAATCTGCGAACCGATTTCCCGCATGGAACTGATGAAACTGGAACAGCTTACGAGCAATGAATATCACAAGGCTGTAGCCCATCTGCTGGACGAGCGCATCAACAAGGCCTATCGTCTGTATCCCAACAATTACATCGCTTACGACCTGCGGTACGGCACCAGAAAATACCAGGATTTCTATACCCCGCAACAGAAGGAAGAATTCTTGACACACGTCAGAGAATTGGAACATTATGATACTTGCGACATCGAAATGCTGAAAGATATTTATCTGGGCATTTACGCCAACCCTGTAAACAACAAGTAAGCAGAAGTAGAAGAAACAATAAGTAAGAAGCAGAAAGAATAAGTAAGAAGCAGAAAAAATAAGAAATAAGAAAATGACAGAACTGATTCTGAAAATATACGATTATCTCAAGACGCATCGGCTGAGTGGCATCTGCTCATCCGTAGCAATCACGCTCATACTCCTCCTTGCAGTTACCAGACTGAACTACAAGGAAGATATTGCCGACTTTCTTCCGATAGACAGCGAGCACCAGAATGCCATGAAGGTCTATCAGAACATTTCGGGAGCCAGCAAGATTTTCGCCATCTTTCAATACCGGAATGCTGCGCAGTCTGATTCCACCCAACAGGATTCAGACACGAAAGCTGCAGCCGTTGATCCGGAAATATTGACCCATACCATAGACGCTTTCGTAGAGAATGTGGAGAAAGCAGACTCTGCCCACGTCATCAGAAACCTGATGGCACAAGTGGATTTGGAAAAGATGAATCAGATAACAGATTTCGTCTATCAGAACATTCCTTATTTTCTGACAGATGCAGACTACCGGAGAATGGACAGTCTGCTCAGTCAGCCCGATTACATTCCCCACCAGTTGAAAGCAGACAAGCAAATGCTCCTCTTCCCTACCGGCGGCATTCTGTCTGACAATATTCAGCGCGACCCGCTGAACCTCTTCACTCCCATCCTGCAGAAATTGCAGCATTCCGAATCCAGTCTGAAATATGAAATGTACGATGGCTATATCTTCTCTCCCGACATGAAGAAGGCCATCGTGATGATGGATTCTCCCTATGGGGCAAGCGAGACTGAAAACAATGCCCGCCTTACCCAAATGCTAAAAGACTGTGCCCGGGAAGCCAGCCAGTCGCAGCCGAATATAGAAATCCACATCATAGGCGGACCCGTTATTGCCGTCACCAATGCCCATCAGATCAAAACCGACAGCATTCTTTCTGTAAGTATTGCCGTCGTACTGATCCTTGCCCTGCTCTTCTTCTCCTTCAGAAGCAGGAGAAACCTTTTGCTCATAGCCCTTTCCATCGGATGGGGCTGGCTCTTTGCCATCGGCGGGTTAGCTCTCTTCCATAATCAGGTTTCGGTCATCGTCATCGGCATTTCATCCATCATCTTGGGTATTGCAGTCAACTACCCTCTTCATTTCATCGCCCACCTTTCTCATACACCCGACAAGCGGAAGGCGCTGAAAGAAATCGTCATGCCCCTCCTGGTGGGCAACGTGACTACGGTAGGTGCTTTCCTGGCATTAGTTCCACTAAAATCCGTGGCATTAAGAGACCTGGGACTGTTCAGTTCTCTCCTGCTCGTCGGCACCATCGTATTCGTGCTCATCTATCTTCCCCATCTTTCTAAGACAACAGGGGAGGCAAAACATACATTCCTTGACAAGTGGAGCAACATCTCGCTCGAAAAGAAACCGGTCTTCGTTACCATTGTGCTCATCCTGACCATCATCTTCGGATATTTCAGTCTGCAGACGGAGTTTGACACCAACATGGCACACATTAATTATATGACCCCGGAACAGAAGGCAGACATGGAATATTTCGCCAAAATGATGAAACAGGAAGACGGAATCCAGAAAGTCTATGCCCTGTCTTCCGACTCCACTTTGGACGGAGCACTCGACAAAAGCCTCTCCTTGCAGGGAACTCTGCAGAAACTTTCCGACCAGAAGACTATACAGGACTACTCCTCCTGCAACCAGTTTATCACATCGAAGAAAGAACAGGCACGGCGCCTGCAACTCTGGCAGAAATTCCTCGATAAACACCAGCATCTCCTCACTTCCGGCATCAAACCTTATATGACAGAAGAAGGATTTACCGATGGTTGTTTCGCAGATTTCGAGCACATTCTCCACCAGGATTACCAGCCGCAGGACATTCAGCATTTCAAACCTCTGCTGCAATCCGCATTTGCCTCCAACATCAGTACCGACAGTCTCAACGGCAAATACCACGTCATCAACATCCTCTCTGCCAAAGAAAAGGATGTAGAGAAGGTGGAGGATTGTCTGCAAGCACAACATAGCTTCAGTTTTGATGTGAAGAGCATGAACAGCGCCATTGCCAACCATCTGTCAGACGATTTCAACTACATCGGATTTGCCTGCGGATTCATCGTATTCTTCTTCCTCTGGTTGTCTATGGGAAGTATCGAGTTAGCAGTCCTCTCGTTCATCCCGATGGCTATCAGTTGGTTGTGGATATTGGGACTGATGGCCATCTTCCACATGCAGTTCAACATCGTGAACATCATCCTCGCCACCTTCATCTTCGGCCAGGGCGATGACTACACCATCTTCATGACAGAGGGAGCCATGTACGAATATGCTTACCGGCACAAGATGCTTGCCTCCTACAAGCATTCCATCATCATTTCAGCCCTCATCATGTTTATCGGCATCGGCACGCTGATAGTAGCCCGCCATCCGGCACTCCGTTCATTGGCAGAAGTCACCATCGCAGGCATGTTCTCCGTGGTTCTGATGGCTTACATATTCCCGCCACTTATCTTCAACTGGCTGGTGAAGCACAAGGGAGAATACCGGGTTCGCCCCCTTTCCTTACAGATGCTTTTCCGCCGCAGGAAAAAGGGAGTTGCCTATTATCACGACCTGGTTCTCGACCGCTACCGCTACAAGGGTGTGGAAGTTTTCAGCACCGTCAAGCGAAATCTCAGGCGCAACCGTGATTATCAGGCGTGGATGAAGCAGCAGGATACTTCCCTGCCAGTCATCATCCCGTCTGCCGGCTATGGAGAGAAAGTGCTGCTCTTCGCCCTGCTCCACCCGGAAACAAAAGTGATTGCCGTAGAAGCAGATCCTGACAAATGCAGACTGATGAAATTCAGCATGGAAGGGATTGTTGAAAATGTAGAAATCATCAACCAAGCAGAAATCAACCGTCAAATGTGATTATAAATAAGAATCAAGATCTCATGAATGAGATTTAAAATGAACTAAAATCAATATGTATAAAAATGAAAATCAATATGAAAGAGAATATTAGAAAAATCCTGGAAGAAGCCCTACCACTAGTAGATTTAGATTCAGATTTCCTGTTCAATGAACTGGATTCCTTAGGCATTACCACCATCCTGATGCTCCTTTCAGACGAATACCAGATAAAACTGGAATCATCAGACGTAACACCTCGGAATTTCCGCAACTTAGACAGCCTTGTGGCAATGGTAGAAAAGAAAAAACAGGCAGGCGTATGAAGACATCAGAGGACTATATGCTGACATCAGAGAACCATCTGTTGACTTTAGAGGACTATCTGGAGAAAGACGCAGCATTATTTCCCGACAAGGTGGCAATCATCTGTGGAGAAGAATCATGCACTTACCGGCAACTGTGGAACCGTGTAACCGATACAGCCGATTCGTTTCATAGCAAGGGACAGGCGATTCCTTTCGTTGCTTCCCCTACAATAGAATGCCTCGTAACATATTTTGCCATTCATCGCTCAGGAAACGTGGCAGTTCCGCTGGAACAGAAATCGCAGTTTTCTGAAGAAATGGACAAGACAGAAAAAGCCTCCATTCCCGCAGGAGTCGCCGACATACTTTTCACGACAGGCACAACCGGCAAGTCGAAGGGAGTGATGATTTCCCATTCCACCATCATCGCCAATGCTGAAAATCTGATAGAAGCACAAGGCTTTCATCACAACCTGACCTTCATCATCAATGGTCCTCTCAGCCACATCGGAAGTCTCTCCAAGGTCTATCCCATCATCCTCGTAGGCGGCACCCTGCACATCATCGACGGAATGAAAGACATCAACCGTTTCTTCCAGGCAATGGATTCCCCTACTGAAGGAAAGTTTGCCACATTCCTGGTTCCGGCAAGCATCCGGATGCTGTTGACATTTGCTTCCGACCGCCTTGCCCAGTATGCAAACAGAATAGAATTTATCGAAACAGGCGCAGCTCCTATCTCTCAGAACGATATGGAGAAACTTTGCTTTATCCTGCCCCAGAGCCGCCTTTACAATACGTATGCTTCCACCGAGACGGGCATCATCTCTACCTATGATTTCCAGCACGACGAATGCCTGGTTGGTTGTGTAGGCAAACCGATGAAGCATGCAGGTTTCATCATCGGTGAAGACGGGAAAATCGCCTGCACAGGGAAAACGCTCATGAGTGGTTATTATGGTGATGAAGCCCTGACCCGCTCTATCATGAAAGAAGGAGTCCTCTACACCTCCGACCGGGGAACTGTTGACGAACAAGGACGTTTGAGGCTCAAGGGACGGGATGGCGACATCATCAATGTGGGCGGTTATAAAGTGGCTCCTGATGAAGTGGAAGATGCAGCCCTCAGCCTTCCGTTTATCAAGGACTGCATTTGTATTCCTGCCAACCATCGGGTTTTGGGCACCGTTCTGAAACTATTAGTTGTGCTCGATGGGGATCATCCGTTCAACAAACGGGAGATAGCCTTAGCACTTCGCGACAAGCTCGAACCCTATAAAATCCCTACCCAATATGAGCAAGTAGAAAGCATCCAGCGCACCTTCAACGGGAAAATAAACCGGAAGGCGTATCTTTCAGAAAAGTAGGCTTGCCCCGAAACCGCTCGTCAAATCATAAAAGAGCAATTAAAGTCGTAAAAAAACAGACAATTCGCTTGGTTTTTTCAAAAAAATACATTAATTTTGCCACCATAAAGTAATAACATAACCAATTATTTGACTATGATGACAATCGAAGAATACAGAGCAGCCATCTTTCAAGCACTGCTCGATGCAAAGAATGAGGACGGCACTCCTGCCATCACTCCTAAGGAAGCCCAAGAGGCACTCAACGGTTTTACCGATGACGAACTACAGGATGGAATCCTTTGGAATTCACCAGAAGACGTGGCTGAAATCATACTCGAAGGATAAGAATACTTCAAAATATTCAGTCAAGAAGCGTATCATGGAATTCATGATACGCTTCTTTCATTTTATACGCTTTATTTTAAGTAGGTGTTCAAAATTAATCGCATATATGAATCTTATAAAAAAGGTTATGCTTTCAAATGCCTCTACGCCCTCTTTTGGCCCGTATGCCCAGCTCTCATCGGTCGTGTAGCCCGCTACACTCCCTCTTCGGAGCTGAACATACAGACCAAAATAGAGCATAGAATCATTTAAATTAATTTTGAACACCTACTTATACATCCGATAAGAACGGAGATAAGTATATACCCCAACCGTATTGTCTTATAGAAATTCCTGGATCGTTCCATTATTTTGATGATACTGATTTTTCAAACATGAATAAAAGTTTATCCTTTTCTTCCATACGGGTATTATCAGAATAACCGCCTTTTGTTATTTGATACCCACACGGCTTAACCATAAAAGTGCCTAAGCCTTTAGTGTATGAACTTACTTCTGAGGCATAGTCTTTACTTGTATTTAATGGAACTTTCCCTTCAATAAGACACCACTCATTATTACAACTGATACCTTTAATCTCAGACATCATTTTTTGCAGATCTGTAATAGCTTTGGAACTCGCTACTTGGGGTATCTGCAACTCAAAACAGAGCATCGGTTCGAGAATGTCCACACCTGACTGTTGCAAAGCCAGCCTGAAGACATAAGGGGTCAGCTGTCTGAAATCAGCAGGTGTACTTACCGGGCTATAATACTCGGCTTGAGTAAAAGTTACTTTCAGATCTGTCACTTCCCATCCATGTAAACCAGATTGGCAAGACATACGAATCCCTTCAAAAACGGCATTTTGAAAAGAATGGTTCAGATAACCATAGGAGATGTCACTTTCGATTTGCAACCCTGCCCCTAACGGTAAGGGTTCAAGAGTCAGCCCTATTGTGGCCCAGTAAGGGTTGGGTGGTACTTCGATCTGAATAATCTTATTGACCTTTTTTATAGGTCGTTCTTTGTAGATAGTCTTGATCTCATCAAAATGGACCTTTACGGAAAATCGTTCTTCCAGCAATGTCTGTATGATTTCCTTTTGGGTCAAACCATATAACGAGATTTCCAATTCATCACTATATGAGTTTATGGAAAAGGACAAAGACGGGTCTTCAATCCACAATGTATTCAGAGCGGATATCACCTTGCTTCTCTCTTCGGGCTTATTTGGCCGGACGGAGGATTTGAGAGCGGGATGCTGATGAGATAATCCTTGAATCAAACAAGGTTTAGCACCTAAATAATCTCCGATTCGAAAATCTTCTATATCTTCTACAATCGCGATATCATTGGCACCCACTTCATCAACATTTATCTCTCTGCCCTGATAAATAGTCTTTAGATTTTTAATCTTGATGAATTTTTCCGAATCGTTGATTCTTACAACGTCTCGAAGTCTCAGACTTCCGTCAATTATTTTAAGAAAACTTCTTTTATGCCCTTTGGGGTCATGCTCTATCTTATAGAGATAAGCTGAAAGTCTGTTTGAGACTGATGCCGGAGGAAGTATAAAAGAAGAAATGGCGTCCAACAACTCATTGATACCGATATTGAACATTGCTGATCCATGTAGCACCGGATAGACTTTGGCTTTTGCCACAAGAGCGATTATCGTATTCCAATAATCAGCCGGTGAAATTTCGCTATCCGCCAAATATCGTTCTAATATATCGTCGTCATGGTTGCATACAAATTCTTTGTATTCTTCCTTTATATATGTTTGGGAGCAAACCGGATAAACCGATCCATCGACAACAGTTTGCATAAACAGGACATCTTGCGACAGATTTGTTTTTATATCCATATACAAACGCTCCAAATTCACACCGGCACGGTCAATCTTATTGATAAATATAATTGTCGGGATTTGCAGCTTTTGTAAAGTACTGAACAGCAACTTTGTCTGCGCTTGTATGCCTTCCTTTGCGGATAAGATGAGGACTGCTCCATCAAGCATTTTGAATGTCCGCTCCACTTCCGCAATAAAATCCATGTGTCCCGGAGTGTCAATGATATTGCATTTCACACCATTCCAAACAATAGATGTCGTAGAAGCCCGAATAGTAATTCCTCTACGTTTTTCTATATCCATAGAGTCTGTTATGG
>OJKP01000054.1_pt1 | contig 97751 bp, 75 predicted proteins | sample 1596521 | NCBI WGS metagenome assembly OJKP01 (sample SAMEA4350130, study PRJEB24818) | metagenome | biome: human; feature: gut; material: faeces | place: Denmark | collected 2013-09
CCGACGACACATGGGCGACGGCGCATGAGGACGACAAGGCGGCAGTGAAGCGCCTTTGGGAGTGGATATACTCGTGCAAGGGCAACCCGACGAAATTCCTGAACGAATATGCGGAATACTTCGGCAACGACTCGCCATTTGCATGGTATCTGATAACGGACTACTTCATGGCTGTGGACAACCGCGCGAAGAACATGATGCTCGTGACGTGGGACGGCAAGATATGGTATTTCATCCCATACGACATGGACACGGTGTTCGGTGAGCGCAACGACTCGGTTCTGAAATACGACTACACGATCACGTGGGAGACGATGGACGAGAGCATCGGCTCGTATGCGTTTGCAGGACACGACTCCGTATTGTGGGAACTTGTGAGAGGCTGCCCGGACAAACTGAGGGAGGTGGCAGACAAGCTGCGAAGCACGATGTCGCTGGAGTATGTGCTGAAGGTGTTCAATGAGGAGATGATGGGCAACTGGTGTGAACGCATCTACAACAAGGACGGCATCTACAAGTACATCAAACCGCTGACGGAGGGTGTGACGACGGCCGACGGCACTACGAGTTACTATGACTATCTCTATGCACTCCAGGGCAGCCGATATGCGCACCGCACCTATACCATCCAGAACCGCTTTGCATTGCTGGACAGCCAGTATGTGTGCGGTACATACAGAAAGGACAGTTTCGCGGCCTACTTCGGCTATAAGTTCGGAAGTGACAACCGGAAGATAAGAATCACGGCGAGCGAGAGGTATTTCTTCGGGTACGGCTACACGAGCGGTACTCCGCACGAAAGCGCAGTGCTTGCTGAGGACACGGGAAGCCAGGTGGAACTGACGCTTGACACGGACCTCATCGTGAATGACCCGCAATACATCTACGGTGCGAGCCGCATCATGGGGCTTGACCTGACGGACGTTAGCCATGCCATACTCCAGACTCTGAACTTGAACAACTGTTCCGCCCTGCGGACGCTTGACGTGAGCTGCGGCCAGACACAGACAACGCTGAACGCATTGCTGGTGAACGGCTGCCGAAATTTGCGTACTCTGAATATGACCGGCTTGAAGTCAGGCAGCTTCACTGGCATAGACTTGAGCAACAACACGAAGCTGGAGACACTGAAGGCAGGCAAGACGGCCCTGACCGGCGTGAACTTTGCACAGGGTGCTCCGCTAACGAGCGTAACGCTTCCGGCAACGTTGCAGACACTGGAACTGCGCTATCTGGGCAAACTGACGACCAGCGGTCTGACGCTGGAGGGCACAAGCAACATCAACAGGCTTGTGGTTGACAATTGCCCTGGTGTGGACTGGCAGACGCTGCACGCAAGGTGCGGAAACGTGAAGTACCTGCGTGTGACCGGCATCGACATGGAAGGCGACGGCAGCCTGCTGGCCTCACTGATGCAGACGGGCGGTGTGGACGAGAATGGCGGCAATGTGGAGAGCTGCCGACTGGTGGGTACATACCGACTGACGAGATACAAGGATGACGAGGAGTATGAAGCACTGCAGCAGCACTTCCCGGAACTGAACATCGAGCAGCCGGAATACACGATGCTGGAGAGAGCGGAAACCATTGCCGACGACGCGTGTATCAGCAACCTGGACAACGAGACGGGCTACAAGTACGGCAACGATTACAAGCCGAGCGGCCATGTGGCGGCGATATTGAAGAACCGCCACAGAGTATTGGCGAAGGTGACGAAGAAAGCAACGACTCGGAACGTTACCATCGCCGGTGTTGATACGGTGATGAATAACCTGGACGGCGAAATGACATGCTACCCGCTTGACGATGCTGACAGCAACAAGTATGCAGACGGGAGCCCCGCAAAGCTTGACGGCTCGGAGGGCGACTGGATGATGCTGGAGCCGTTCTACTGGAGCAAGGGTGTGAATGACTATCTGAACGGTAGAAACTATGACTGCTACAGTTTCAGAGACAGAGCCCACATGCCAAGAGTGCCGGAGGCGACAGTGCTGACGCTTGAGGACATCAAGAGAACGCAGGGTGGCTATACAAACGGCAAAAAAGTGATGAGCGGCAGGGACACGATAAACAACGCTTTCAGTAATGACAGCTCGTACTCCGTGTGTATGGTGAGCGTGGAGGGCTACAAGCGTGTACGCTTCCCGAGTGTGCCAGGTACGAATCTTGTTGGCAGCGTATTCGTTGACAAGACAGGCGCAGTGCTGCAGTCCATAGTCGTGTCTACGCTGAGCAACAAGTTCGAGGCTGGCATGTATCTGATAAGCGATGTGCCGGAAGGAGCCGTGGCACTTTACTTCTCTATACTAAACACCGCTGAGTTTGACAAGGTGGTGCTGAGCAACAGCGAGAAGATTGAAGACATGGAGCCTGACTGGGTGCCCAACGACGAGCACCTTTGTGGTGTGGCGGGCAGCTCGGTGGTTGGCACAAAACTGCGTTCCTGCATAACGGGTGGTTCTACGACTGCAAACATGACATGGATGGACTTCCACTACTATAGCGTGCAGAGAGGTATGCAGCAGATAGACCCGCTGATGCACTGGCGCATCGCAAATCTGAGCTATGCAAAGTATGGGCGAAAGAACATGCAGGAGCAGTGTGGCGCAGGTTCGCACTCGAATACACGCACGACTGGCGGTACGGCATCGAGGGGCATGCAGGACACTGTGGGCTACGAAGAGGCGAAGGGGATTAATCCAAATGTGACGAACAGTCTTGTGGACAATCTTGTGCATCAGTATGCCTGGTATGTGGAGAAGGACGAGTATGGTGCGGCGAAAGTGACGCAGGTAAACAATATCTGCTGCCTGGGCTATGAGGACATCTACGGACACAAGTATGACATGATGGACAGGGTGGACATACCGAACACGAGTGGCAATGTGGGCAAGTGGCGCATCTGGATGCCGGACGGTACGATTATGATGGTGAAGGGTACGACTAATGGTGACTCTTGGATAACGGCAGTGGCTCATGGCAAATGGATGGCCGTTGTGCCAGTTGGTGCCGTGAGCGGATCGAGCAGCACTTACTATTCTGACAAATACTGGTTCAGCTCGGCATCAGGCCGTGTGGTCTATCGCGGGTACAGCTATGCGTATGCGAGTGGCGGTGTGTCGTATGCGAATGCGAATAACGGTGCTTCGTATGCGTATGCGAATGTCGGCTCGCGTCTGGCCTTCCGCGGCAAGATCGTGAGGGCGCAAAGCGTGGCTGCGTATAAGGCGATAGTCGAGGTAGCGTAACGCGAAGCGCGAAAAGCGGGAGCGAAGCGACAAAACGAAAAGAACGGGGTTCGGATGGTGTCCGGACTCCGTTCTTGCATTATGTGAATACCGGCGTAAGCCGGTCGAAAATATTTTGGGGTGGGGGAGTACCCCCAGCGGTACGCTTCGTTTTAAGAAAATAGACGGCTCGTTCTGGAATGGCGAAACGTTTCGTTTTGCGGATTATAGATAGATAAAATATAGGGAAGATATGATATAAAAATACCCGGAGCATCATATAGAATGTTCCGGGTATTTATTTAGATTTTTTTCCTTTATTCAATTTTCCAGTCTCTATTCGGATTTCCTGTCTTTGTTTAGGTTTCCTGTATAGATTTCCTGTCTTTCTTAGGATTTCTTATTTTTATTCAGTTTCTTAGTCTTTGTATATCAGCACCGTGGCATACGCACTCATGCCCTCTTCTCTGCCTGTGAAACCGAGTTTCTCTGTTGTTGTGGCTTTGATGGAGATGTCGTCAACATCGGCATTCATCACTGTGGCGAGACATTCCTTCATCTTTTCAACATGCGGATTTATCTTAGGGCGCTCGGCACAAACCGTGGCGTCAATGTTTCCGAGTCTGTATCCCTTTGTGGCAATCAGGTCGATGGTCTTCTTCAACAGTATCTTACTGTCTATGTCGAGAGTGTCAGCCGATGTGTCGGGAAAGTGATAACCGATGTCTCTCATGTTTGCCGCTCCGAGCAATGCGTCACAGATAGCATGTATCAGCACATCAGCATCGCTATGGCCAAGCAGACCGAGAGAGTGTGGAATCTTTATTCCGCCCAACCACAAATCACGTCCTTCAACAAGCTTATGAACGTCAAAACCGAAGCCTACGCGTACCTTCATAACTTTTTACCATTTTAATTATCTTCTCTTGAACAAATCCTTCAGTCCGTCCATATCGAAGCCCAGAGTGAAGCGGAGTGTCTGGTCGAGAGGGTTGCTCTTTGCCGTAGCGATGACATAACCGCAGTCGAGGGTGAAGGCGCTCATGCGGAAGCCCGCACCGACAGTGAAGTATTTTCTGTTACCCTTGTTCTCTGACTCATGGTGATAACCGGCGCGAACGCTGAACTTGTCGTTGTATACATATTCAGCACCGACACTCCAGTTTATCTCCTCAAGTTCCTCCTTGAAACCTCCAGGAGCGTCGCCGAAACTCTTGAACATTCCGGAGATGCTGCTCGTGTTGTAGTATTCATCCTCCACACGCTGCTGGTAGTCCTCTGTCGTTTCCCCCTCTTCCTGCTGAGGATAAGAAGGAACGAGCAGCTTGTTTGCGTCGGCAGATATCGTGAAGCGGTTAAATTCGTCGATCGGCACCATCAGGGCAGCACCCAATCTCATGTTTGTTGGAATAAACTCACTGTAGTCACTGCCGCCGAATGTTATCTTACTACCGATGTTGCTGATGTTCAGACCGATGCCGAGCTGACATTCGCGAGAACCGATGTTGATATAGTCGTTATAGTAGCAGGCGAGGTCGGCAGCGAAGGCGTTAGAAGCTGAGCGCTCCTCTGTAGAACTGTACTGCATGTCGGACATGAGGAAACGCACGCCGGCAGCGAGAGAGAATTTCTCGCTCAGCATCAGAGAATAAGCCACATCAAACGACATCTCGTATGGGTTGATGGTCTGTGCGTTTGATATGTCGCCCGTCGTACCGTCGTAGTTAGTGTAAACCTCACCGAGAGAGAAATATCTCAATGATGCCGAAACGGCACTATAGTCACCGATGCGGTAGTATCCGGCGAGATATGCGATGTCCATGTCGCTTACCAGTGAGCGCAGCCAAGGCGTGTAGTTCAGGGCAAGACCTGCACGGCTGATACAGAAAGGATATTTTGCCGGGTTCCAGTATTGAGAGTTCACGTCAGGGTAGGTGGCGGCACCTGCGTCACCCATACCGGCAGCGCGTGCATCCGGTGCGATGGTCTGTGAAACGAGAGCCGTATGAATAGGGTTGAACATCTCGCGCTTGTCTTGAGCCTTGACGTTAGTTGCTATTACGGCGAGCAATACTGCCGCAATGATTCTTATTCTGTTCTTCATTTATATCTTGTCTTTTGTTTTTATTCTCGTTATGATGTATTGCGTGATGGTCCTCCATTCTTCAATGTCAGCCTGTCATTTCAGCCTGCATTACATGAAAACTTCGTTCACGCCTCTATATAACTCTTTTTGTGTTATATTATTGTGTGACGACAGTCAAAGAGTTGTATTCTCAGTTGAGTACTATCAGTTTCTTGGCTTTCGTTGCCTCGTTCTTTCCCTCGCTTGTCAGGCGCACACGATACAGATATACTCCAGACTGCAACCTGCCGCCGCTGTCGGTGGTGAGATCCCAGTCGTATGTGAATGTTGCCGACTCAGCCTGAGTGTTCTCCGTATGATTCCACAACAGCCTGCCACTGATGTCAAACACTTCGATGGTCATCTCCACGTTGCTGCCGCTTCTGTCGTGGCTAACGATGAACGTAGTGTTCGTCTTTGCCGGATTGTTGGAGCAATAAACGTTGGTGATGTTCGGAGTCAGACCTTTCACCACGTTGAATTTCAGCGTCGTTGTCGAAGGGTTGTTGAGGATATCCCATGCGGTGAATTTCAGCTTGTGCGGTCCGTTCTCCAGTTCCGGGATGTTATACCATGTCGTTCCCTCGGTATACGAACCGAAGTTGAACGAGAAGTTGTCGTTCAGAGTGAATGTCATCATCGGGTCGTCGTCGACTACCAGTGTCAGGTCATGGCCGATGCCGCTGCCCGAAGTGTTCAGCCCGTCCTTGTCAGATATCTCCGCCACGAAGTAAGGCGTAGAGTTCACGTTGCCTCCGTTGCTGAAGCTTGGAGAGTTAAGATAGCAGTATATCGACGGACCGTTGGAGTCGTTGGATACGATTTCCGTTCCACCCACGATGAAGTTCTCCGTATATCCGTTCATCGTCCTGTTGTCGGTACTGCTCACTGCAAAGGCATTTATCCTTCCGTTCTCGTCAGTATAGTTGATGTCTTTCGTCACGGCAAAGGTGATGTCGAACTTTCCTGAGCGTATGCTGTCGTTGCCGTTGAATATCGTCTTGGTGTAGTCGAAGAAGGTGTATGCATATCCCGTATCCTTGCTGTTCAACTTGCCCACACGTTTCTCCTTGGAGTCCTTAACGTCGATGTTCACCGTTCCTGTGAAAGATTCGTCGGTGGTGCCGTCGGCATTCTTGATATGTCCCTTCACGTTCACCTTCGCTCCCGCCTTTATCTGTGGCAGTTCGGTGGCTTCAGCCAGACAGATGCCGTTGATGCTGTCTATCACTACGTTGCTCTCCGCTATCTTCAGACTTATCGCCGGATCGCCGAGCAGGGCATAGTGCAGCTTGTTCACCGTTCTGTCGGTGCCGTCGCTGATGATACTGTTCTTTGCTACTCTCTGAGCCTCGCCAACGGAATTGAACTTGCCGTTTGTCTTGGTGAACAGCGCCTTCACGTATTCGGCATTGAGATATTGGTTCTCCGTGATATACACCGTGCGTGCCGTGCCGTAGAAGGCGAAAGTGCCACCGTTAGGATTAAGCACCGAGTTCACTCCGATGTTGCTCACCGTTCCGTCGTAAGGCATGATGTCGCATGATGCCGTAATCCACAGTGGCAGCACCTTGTTCTTGAATGCTGCGAAGTCGGCAGACGACAATACAAGCTCGTGAGACAGCATGTCCGGGCGTCCGTGTCCGGCATAGTCGAAGAGCAGTGCACCCTCAGCCTGCTGCTTTTTCAACAGACTCGTCACCTCAGGGTATGTGTTTCCCGTTGCCGACGATACCCTTGTATACATGTCCCAGAACACACGCTTTGCCTGTATTGCCGGAACGAGTTGCTCCACAGCCTTGGCTGTGTTGTCCACCGACGTCACGTGAGCGTTGTTGTTACCGTCGTCACCGAGGAAGAGAGCCACGTTCTGCCATGCCCCCGCCATCTTGTTCTCCATATAGCTGATGCTCTTGTCCACCATTATCTTCGCTTCGTCAGCAGTCTTCACCGGAAATCTTCCCACAGCGATGTCGTATTTGTCCGATTTGGTGGAATATGCCGATGCGTTGGCACCCTCACCGTCGTCGAGAGCGGTGAAGTAGCAGTCGTCGATGAAACTGTTCACGTAGCTGAAAGAGTTGTCGCTCTCGAAACAGAGCAGGAAGTCGTCAGGGCTATAGTTTCTCAGAGCGCTGACCTTCATTCTGTTGTCCCATTTGCAGTCGCCGAAGAGCAGCAGATATTTCGGCATCGACGCCTCGTCTTCTGCCCTGTCATACATCATCTTCATATACAGACGATAGGCATCAGCCTCAGGCGTACCGCTCGAGAACTCGTTATACAGTTCATCGGCAGGCACGATGCGAACGCTCATCTTGTCGTGCTCCTCATGATAAGCCTTCAGACGCTCAGCCTGTTTCAGCAGTTTCTGACTTGCCGGGATTATCATCACCATATCGTAATTCTTATCCCCGTGCAGGTTCTGGTTTGTTATGTTGTACACATATTCCGGTGTGGCGAACGTTGCCTTCGAGAGTTGTGGCTCCGGTCGCGGATCATTGAAGGTAAGGGTGATGTAGTCGAGTCTCACCGTGTTGCTCGACTTGTTTGTTATTTTCACCTTGTTTGTCTTAGCCGAACTGCTTGCGAGCATGTCCTTCAGATAGAACGAACCTTCAGCCAATACGCCAGTGTCGTATTCGCCGCCATTCTTCGTCGTTATCGTTCCCACCACCGAGTCGTTGATGGCAATCTCGCTCGTAGATGCAGCCGATGAGGTGAGTCTCACGAACAGAGTCCCTTCGCCGGTCTTCTGTGCCGGAGTGGTCAATTCGTATGTCAGACTTGCCCCTGGGTTTATCGGAGTGTTGTCAAACAAGTTCCTTCCTCCCTGGAACCAGGCGTAGTCATCCACCTCGTATAGCGTGTGGTAGTCGTCGTTGGCAGGATAGAAAGATGACACGAAGGCAGCCGAGTCAACGCTCAGCGGTTCGCCCTCGCTTTGTGTTATGAAATAATATCCGTAGTCAGAATAAGGATTGCGTATGCGTGAAGTCTTTGTAGCGCTGTCCCACGACACCGGACCTATGGCACGGAAAAGCTTCTTGCCATTCACAGTGACTGTAGGCACCTCCTTCAAATCGTCATATTCAGCGATTTTCTTGTCGAGCAGCTGTTCAGAATGTAGCGCTCCGCCATATCCATATACCTTCACTTTGCTCAGGTCGTTGAATCCAGCCTGGCGTATCAGAGCGTCGGTAATCTGATATACACCAGTTGACGGCACACGTATCTTGGCCCAGTTGCCCGTTGCCAGCACCGAGTTCTTTGCCCAACGTTCGCTCTTCGTCTTGTCAGCCTTGGCGTTGGCCTTTCTTGTTGATGTCGATTTAGGTTTTGCCGTGATGCGCAGCATGAAGCTTACGAGCTTCTGGTATTTTCCGTTGCGCATCACGATAGGTGAGAAATATACTTCCAGTCTGCCTTTCTTCCTTTCCACCACTGTCTTTGTCGTTATCTCCGGCAGGGCAGGGTAGGTGACGTTGCTGATTTTCTTCAGTTTCTCCACGTCGCCCTTCTGCATCTCGATGAATTCAGGATATTCAATTGTCACGGTGTATATGGAGTCAGCATAGGCAGGTCCCAGGTCTTTGGAATATCCGAACGTAGGTATGACGGAGTCTATTCTGACTTCGTCGGCAGTCAGATTGAAGAACTTCTGTGCCTTGGCGGTTATGCCGGCAAGAAGTACTGCTATGGTGAGGAGTATATTTCTTATCATTTATTTTATATTAAATTCAAGCACTTTCCTGTCTTCTATATATCCAGTGAGGTGGTCGTCGATGTTCACCGGTCCCACGCCCACAGGAGTACCAGTATAGATGATGTCGCCGGTTTTCAGTGTGAAGTACTTGCTGATGTATTCAATAATCTCGTCAATCTTGAAGAGCATGTCGCTTGTGCGGCCCTCCTGCACGGTCTTGCCATTGATGTCGAGATGGAATTGCAGAGCCTGCACGTCTCTGAATTTCTCCACGCTCACCCATTCACCAATTGCGGAAGCACCGTCGAATCCCTTACACATCTCCCACGGCAGACCTTTCTTTCTCAGTTCCGCCTGCAGTTCGCGAGCTGTGAAGTCGATGCCTACAGTCACGGCATCATAATACCTATGGGCGAAGCGTGCAGGTATAGCCTTTCCCAGTCGGCAGATGCGCACCACGATTTCCGTTTCATAGTCAATGCTTCCCATGTCGTCTGGAACGAAGAACGGTTTGCCGTCCTTCAGCAGCGACGAGTCCGCCTTGGTGAAAATCACGGGCACTTCTCCCTTGTATAACGTTTCGTTAAGCTCTTTATTGTGTTGAGGATAGTTCAATCCTACTGCGAAAATCTTCATTGTATAATTGTTTTGTTTAATGTTCTGTTATTTTATCCTTTTCATGCCCTTTATAATAGTTGTGAGCCAGTCGTCTGCCGCCACAATGCCTTCAGGTCTTTCAAAAGGTGAAAGTTTGAGTTTCTTGTCCGCTTTCATTTCTTCCTTAGAGGCATAGTCGATGTCAAGGATATACATTTCCGTAACCATGTCCACGTAACCCATTGTCTTTGTCTGGTAGACGCGGTATCTGTCTGTCATGTTTATCAGATTGTATAATCGCGGAGTACCCAATTCCGTGCTGTATGTCTCGCTGTTGTATATGTTACTGAATGCGAATCCGAAGAGTGGAACCTTGAAGGGCTTGTCAGAAAACAAACTGTCTCTTACTATTTCGCAGCGTTTGTTTATGGAGTCTTCGTTCATATAATATATTCCTCCAGCCCTTTTCCAACTGGTTCCCATTCTCCTCGAGCCTTTCAATGTGTTATAGTGTTTGTATCCGTCGAAGAATGCGAAAGCTGTAGGGTTGCTGAAGTCTGCTATCGATTTCAGCATCTTGCTTTCCCCCTCATAAGCCTTTTCGTCCTTGTATTTGTCTTCAGACAGTATTTTGTATGAATTCGGTTTGCCGTCGTCATTGTTTTCTTTGAAATACAGATAGGCTATGCTCTCGCTTACTGCTGCAGGCTTGCTGTTCAGAACTGTCATGTTTCTGATATATACTTTCATCCTGAGCATTGCATCCTTCTGCTTCGAGATTTTCACCTCAGGAAGCCTGTGTGTGCGGGGTGTATGGAGAATCGTAGAGTCTTTCAGCGACTGCAGGTCTATGTTTGCCGGCATGTAGTTTATGTGTTGGATGTGTATGCTTTGTAGCTGTTCTGCAGTTTTGGGTAGTTTCCCGTCGTAGTCGGTAATGCCTATAACGTCTGTTCCGTTGCCGTTATATATGCTTGCCGAGATGACAGGCAGCTTGTCGTTTGCGTCAACCACAGTGATTTGGCTGTATGCACATTGGCATATCACTGAAACAATTGCCGGCAGCAGTGATTTTATGATATTATTCAGATTTTTCATACGAAGTATAATGTTATTGGTTACAGGCAGATAAAAAACAGTAAAAGCCAAGCAAACGATTTCTTGAATCCCTTGCCTGGCTGATATATTTAAGTTTGTGATTAATCCTCAGGATTAGTCAGCGCTCAAAGAGAAGCGCTTGTAGTCAACTACTGTGAGGTCCTTGTCGGCAGCCTTCAGGTAGTCAGCAACAGAGAGCTTGCTGTCCTGGATGAACTCCTGGTTGAGCAGACAGTTCTCCTTGTAGATGCGGTTGATACGACCCTTCACGATGTTCTCGATCATCTGAGCAGGGAGGTTTGCAGCCTTCTCTGCAGATACAGTAGCGATGATCTCCTTAGCCTTGGCAACGTCCTCAGCGGTAATCCATCCCTTGCCCATGTTAGACTCCATGTGCTCTTCAGAGTCAACGTGTGCAGGGTTGATGCCAGCCTTCTTCAGGGCAGCGTCAACAGCCTTCTGTACCAGCTCCTGCTTTGTCTTCTCAGCAGCAACCTTCTTCTCCTCCTCGATGAACTCCTGAGAAACAGAAGCCTCGTCAAGGAACATAGGCTTCATGGCAGCCACCTGCATTGCTATAGCGTGAGCCTGCTCCTCAGCTGGCTTGTTGGTCTGAACCATTGTGCAGAGAGTGTGCTTGCTCATGTGGTCGTATGTAGAAATGTTCTCACCCTCGATGAAGTTGTAGCCGTCGAGCTCCATCTTCTCACCAGTGATACCAGAGCGAGCGACAACAGCGTCGAGAACCTTTGTTCCGTCAGCCAATGTCAGTTCCTTAACCTCGTCGAGGCTCTTAGCCTTTGCAGCTACAGCAGCGTCGAGGATATCCTGTGTCAGTTTGATATAGTCAGCTCCGTTTGCCACGAAGTCAGTCTCACACTTCAATGCTACGATAGCGCCGAAGTTGTCAGCGTATTTAACGAGAACACAACCGTTAGAAGTCTCGCGGTCAGAACGCTTAGCAGCGATAGCCTGTCCCTTCTCACGGATAATCTCTACTGCCTTGTCGAAATTGCCCTCTGTTTCAGTGAGAGCCTTCTTGCAATCAGAAAGACCGGCGCCAGTCATCTTGCGCAGCTTCTGAATATCAGCTATTGATACAGCCATAGTCTTAAATATTGAATTAGGTTTTGGATTAATATTGAAAAAGGAACATTGAATTAAGTATTCTGTAAGTCATTAATTCAACGTTCCTAATCTCTTTATACTGTCATTGATTAAGCCTCTGCTGGTGCCTCCTCTGCGGCAGCCTCTGCAGGTGCGTCCTTGCGTGCAGCCTTACGTGCGCGCTTTGGCTTGTCCTCAGCTGTCTCAGCCTGCTCCTTTGCAGCCTTCTCGTCAGCCTTCTCTACCTTGCGCTCCTCAAGACCCTCGTTGATAGCCTCGCAGCATGCAGACAGGATAACGTCAATGCTGTCCTTTGCGTCGTCATTGGCTGGGATCATGAAGTCTACGTCCTTAGGGTTAGAGTTAGTATCCACGATAGCGAATACAGGAATACCAAGACGCTTAGCTTCCTTAACGGCGATGGCCTCTTTCATAACATCAACAACGAAGAGTGCAGATGGCAGACGGGTCAGGTCGGCGATAGAACCGAGGTTCTTCTCCAGCTTGGCGCGCTGACGTGTGATCTGCAGGATCTCACGCTTAGAGAGGTTAGAGTATGTTCCGTCGTTCATCAGCTTATCGATGTTAGCCATCTTCTTCACAGCCTTGCGGATTGTTGGGAAGTTGGTGAGCATACCACCTGGCCAGCGCTCGATAACGTATGGCATGTTTACAGAAGCTGCCTTGTCAGCAACAACGTCCTTAGCCTGTTTTTTAGTAGCAACGAACAGAATCTTCTTGCCTGACTTTGCGATCTGCTTAAGAGCCTCTGCAGCCTCGTCGATCTTGGCTGCGGTCTTATACAGGTCGATGATATGAATACCGTTACGCTCCATGAAGATATAAGGAGCCATTGCAGGATTCCACTTGCGTGTGAGGTGACCGAAATGACATCCGGCCTTCAGAAGCATATCAAAATTTGTTCTTGACATTTCTTTTTCTTTTTAAAATTGTTTGTTTACTTTCTTTTTTATTCTTTTGTTAGAATCAGCCGGCGAGTAATACGCAATTCGAGTCTTGCCGGTTTAGATGCTAAACATTGTCCAGCTATCCAGAGGATTAACGCTTGCTGAACTGGAAACGACGACGAGCCTTTGGCTGACCTGGCTTCTTACGCTCAACGGCACGAGAGTCGCGAGTCATGAATCCGTGATCCTTCAAAGTCTTCTTGTCCTCAGCGTTCACCTTAACGAGTGCGCGTGCGATAGCGAGGCGGAGAGCCTGGCTCTGGCCTGTGAAGCCACCACCGTCGAGGTTAGCCTTGATGTCATACTTCTCAACAGCGTCGAGAGCCAACAGAGGCTGCTTTACAACATACTGTACGATTGCTGATGGGAAATACTCAGTAATATCTTTCTTGTTAATGGTTATCTTGCCGGTACCCTCGCTCATGTAAACACGTGCAACAGCACTCTTGCGGCGACCAATTGCGTTAATTACTTCCATTATCGTGTGAATTATTTATACTGGTTAATATCGATTGCTTTAGGTTTCTGAGCCTCGTGGTTGTGCTCTGTTCCCTCATATACATAAAGGTTGTCCATGATGTGGCGTCCGAGAGGACCCTTTGGAAGCATACCCTTCACAGCATGACGGATAATCTTGTCAACACCGCCCTTGCGAGTGCGAAGCTCGGCTGGAGTGTTGAAGCGCTGTCCGCCTGGATAGCCAGTATAACGTGTGTAGACCTTGTCGGTCTCCTTCTTGCCAGTGAAATATGCCTTGCTGGCGTTGATGATGATTACGTTGTCTCCGCAATCTACGTGAGGAGTGAAGTTTGGCTTGTACTTACCGCGCAACAATTTTGCTACCTTAGAGCAAAGACGACCTACTACCTGGTCTGTGGCGTCGATAACAACCCACTCTTTGTTGACTGTTTCCTTGTTTGCGGAAATAGTCTTGTAACTTAAAGTGTTCATTCTGATGTTTTAATTTTACTACTAAAAAACGTTTTTTTAATTACTTTCTTCACGCTTTTCATATTCCGCCTGTCCTATATATAATATAAGGCGTAGAGGTTTATGAAAACCGTTTGAACGTCGATTCACTAACCGTCGCACTCGGCCAAAAGTACAACTATTAACACTACGTTCGTGGGGTTCTAAGTCTTTCCCCTTTAATAATCGGATTGCAAAGGTATGAATTTTTCCTTTATATTTATAATACAAGACTCGTTAGGATTTTATTTTTATGAATATTTAACTGTAATTTGCAGGAATGCCATATTGCAGGATTGTCTGTATGGCAGTATGACATTTGAGGTGAATTGGGGTGAAATTTCTACAGACTGATGACGGTTAGAGTTTACCCCCGCCGTTTGGGGATGATCCTTGCCGGGTTTCCCACTGCCGTGCAGTTGTCCGGCACATCGGTGAACACCACCGCTCCGGCACCTATCGTCACGTTGTTGCCGATCCTCACGCCTCCGAACACCGTGGCGCCGGTATATATTTCCACATCGTCGCCAAGCGTGGGGCGACCGCCTTTGCCGTTGCCCAGCGTCACCATCTGCAGGCAATAGAACCGTTCGCCTATCCCCTCGGCATTCAGATACGTGGCATAGGCATGCTCCAGATGCGCTCCCTTGCCGATGCTCGGACACCAGATGTTCAGAGTCCTCTCTCCAGGCAGCATCCAGCGTATGGGAGCCGAAAGGTATTCCCCGATGCGATAGTAGAAGAGATTCCTGAACGTGCGCTCTCTGGTACACGCCTTGATGAAGTTCAATACCCCAGCCCGGTGGTCCTGCACCTGGGTCAGGTCGGCGTCGATATCCTTCCGGTGGAGCAGATAAATGGCTATGTGCGGCAGCATCCTCAATGTGGATGCCGACAATATTATGGTTTGAGTGACGGGATTCATATTCCTACATTAATTTATGTATTACCTGTATTATTTAGATGATGCGCCTATTGTTACATCAAGATGCTTAATTTTCGTTTTCTTTCTGCAAATCTAATGAAGAGTTATGAAAGAAGGATAAATATATCCAACTTTTTTTGATTTATCCTTACAACATTAAATTTTTTTATGTAGATTTGCAACATCTATTGGAAAACATCCGCAAGGAAAGTAATTTGACTAACAAAATAACGATACTATAAAAAAACATAGCAATGGCAAAGAAAAAGCAGATTGTTGAGTGCGTGCCCAATTTCAGCGAGGGTCGCGACATGAACGTTATCAAGCAGATAACCAGTGAGATTGAGAAGACATCGGGAGTAAAGCTCCTCGACGTGGATCCGGGCGAAGCCACCAACCGTACGGTTGTAACCTTCGTAGGAGAGCCGGAGGCCGTTGTAGACGCAGCTTTCCGTGCTGTGGCAAAGGCAGGCGAACTCATCGATATGCGCAAGCATCACGGAGCACACCCACGTATCGGTGCTACCGATGTGTTGCCAATCGTACCTGTAAGCGGCATCACACTCGAAGAATGTGCCGAACTGGCACAGAAACTCGCTGAGCGCATCGCCAGCGAACTGCAGATTCCTACATATTGCTATGAGGCAGCAGCCCGTACACCAAAGCGCCGCAACCTTGCCGTTGTGCGCAGAGGTGAGTATGAGGGTATCGCTGAGCGCATTATGGACGAGAACGAGAAGCCAGACTTCGGTGCAAGACCATACGACGAGAAGGTGGCACGCACCGGTTGCACGGTAGTGGGAGCCCGCGACTTCCTCATCGCCGTGAACTTCAACCTCAACTCCACTTCTACACGCCGCGCCAACGCCATCGCGTTCGACGTCAGAGAGAAGGGACGTCCGGTTCGTGAGGGCAATCCTATCACCGGAAAGAAAAAGCTCGACGAGAACGGAAAGGTCGTGATGCAGCCTGGTACGCTCAAGGGAACAAAGGCAATCGGATGGTTCATCGACGAATACGGCATCGCCCAGGTGTCAATGAACATCACCAATATCAACGAGACACCGCTGCACAAAGCCTTCGACGAGGTGTGCCGCTGTGCCCAGAACCGCGGACTGCGCGTTACCGGAACGGAGATTGTTGGACTCATCCCAGAGTGTGCGCTCCTCGACGCCGGCAAGTATTTCCTCGCCAAGCAGCAGCGCTCGGCAGGTATTCCTAAGGAAGACATACTGAAGATTGCCATCAAGTCGATGGGACTCGAAGACCTGCGTCCGTTCAACCCCGAGGAGAAGGTTATCGAATACCTGCTCGCAGCAGGCGAGAAGGGCGGCAACAAGCTCGTAGACCTCACGGTGAAGGGATTTGCCGAGGAGACAAGCCGCGAGAGCCCGGCTCCTGGAGGCGGTTCCGTGTCTGCATATATGGGAGCACTGGGAGCTTCGCTCGCCACTATGGTGGCAAACCTCTCAAGCCACAAACCGGGATGGGACGAGCGTTGGAGCGAGTTCGCCCAATGGGCGGAGCGCGGCATGGAGCTGCAGGAAGAGCTTCTGCATCTCGTTGACGAAGACACCGAGGCGTTCAACCGCATCATGGCTGCCTTCGGAATGCCTAAGAACACCGATGAGGAGAAACAGCTGCGCACTGATGCCATACAGGCAGCAACGCTCTTCGCCACGGAGGTGCCGCTGGAGACCATGAAGACATCATACAAGGTGTTTGAGGTATGCCGCCAGATGGTGACCACAGGAAATCCTAACAGCGTGTCGGATGCAGGAGTGGGTGCGCTCGCAGCAAGAGCTGCCGTAATCGGAGCAGGCATGAACGTGAAGATCAACGCAGCATCGCTGAAAGACCGTGAGAAGGCAGAAGCGCTCATCGCCGAGGCCGACGCTCTCGTGGAGAAGGCAAATGCTGAGGAGAAGGAAATCACGCAGACTGTCGAAGAGATGATAAGAAAATAAAATGACGAAAGGTGAGGGTGAAGAAATTCTGTTTTTCTCCCTCACCTTTTTCGGTCATATATCATATAAAAATGTCTAAATCGAAGCAACTATGACAAAAGAACAATTCCAAGAGGAGATACGCATCGGAATCCCCGACACTCTGCCGGAACCGAAGGCATACGATAAAGAGATAAACCATGCGCCCAAGCGCAAGGAGATTCTCACCGACGAAGAGAAGAAACTCGCCCTGCGCAATGCGTTGCGCTATTTCCCGAAACATCTTCACGCGAAACTCGCACCTGAGTTCCTCGAAGAACTTCACGAATACGGCAGAATATACATGTATCGCTACCGTCCGGACTACGAGATGTATGCCCGTCCGATAAGCGACTATCCGCACCGCTCTGAGCAGGCTGCCGCCATCATGCTGATGATTCAGAACAACCTTGACCCGGCAGTGGCACAGCATCCTCACGAACTGATAACATACGGAGGCAATGGTGCCGTGTTCCAGAACTGGGCACAGTATCGCCTCGTGATGAAATACCTCAGCGAGATGACAGACGAGCAGACGCTCGTGATGTATTCCGGTCATCCGCTCGGTCTCTTCCCGTCTCACAAGAATGCGCCACGTGTAGTGGTGACAAACGGTATGGTGATTCCAAACTACTCCAAGCCAGACGACTGGGAGCGCATGAACGCACTCGGAGTGAGCCAGTATGGACAGATGACCGCCGGATCATATATGTATATCGGTCCGCAGGGAATCGTACACGGCACTACCATCACAGTGCTCAACGCTGCCCGTAAGCAGATGAAGAAACCTGGCGGTCCTACCGACATCCACGGAATGCTCTTCGTATCCTCTGGTCTCGGAGGCATGTCGGGAGCTCAGCCAAAGGCAGGCAACATTGCCGGAGTGGTGAGCATCGTTGCTGAAATCAATCCGCTGGCTGCCGAGAAACGTCATGCACAGGGATGGGTGGACGAGCTGCACTACAGTCTCGACGAACTGATTCCTGCCGTTCGCAAGGCGATGGAAGAGAAACGCACGGTGAGCATGGCTTATGTAGGCAACGTCGTTGACCTGTGGGAGCGCCTCGCCGACGAGAATATGCATGTGGATCTGGGTTCCGACCAGACATCGCTCCACAACCCATGGGCAGGCGGCTACTATCCGGTAGGCGTATCGCTTGAGGAGTCGAAACGGCTGATGGCAGAGGAACCGGAAAAATTCCGCGACCTCGTGCAGGAGTCGCTGCGCCGTCAGGTGGCAGCCATCAACAAGCTCACCGCACAGGGCATGTACTTCTTCGACTACGGCAATGCCTTCCTGCTGCAGGCCAAGCGTGCCGGAGCCGATATCGTGATGCCCGACGGAAAGTTCCGCTATCCGTCTTACGTGCAGGACATAATGGGACCGATGTTCTTCGATTATGGTTTCGGACCTTTCCGCTGGGTTTGTACATCCGGCGATCCGAAAGACCTCGCCACAACAGACCGCATCGCTGCCGAAGTGATGGAGCAGATCAAGGCAGAGGCGCCAGAGGAGATACAGGGACAGATGGACGACAATATCCACTGGATCAAGGAGGCCGGCAAGAACCACCTCGTTGTGGGTTCCCAGGCACGTATTCTCTATGCCGACTGCGAGGGACGCACCAAGATAGCCCTCGCCTTCAACGAGGCGATAAAGAAAGGCGAGATCTCAAAGCCTGTAGTGTTGGGCAGAGACCATCACGACGTGTCGGGTACCGACTCTCCATTCCGTGAGACAAGCAATATCTATGACGGTTCGCAGTTCTGTGCCGACATGGCGGTACAGAATGTCATCGGCGACTCATTCCGCGGTGCTACATGGGTGTCTATCCACAACGGCGGCGGAGTAGGCTGGGGAGAGGTCATCAACGGTGGCTTCGGTATGGTGATCAACGGTGATGCCGACTCAGACCGTCATATCCGCGAGATGCTCCTGTGGGATGTGAACAACGGTATCGCCCGCCGAAGCTGGGCACGCAACTCCGGTTCGATGACGAGTATCGAGCGCGAGATGCTGCGCACTCCAGGTCTGCAGGTTACGATGCCGAGCATCGTTGACGACGAGATAATCAATAACATTTTATAATACACAATATAGTCGGAAAGTCCTGAGTGAACTCTGTTAGCCTCAACGGAGGCGTATTATATTCATAGGTCTTTTGGGTCCTCAGGGCTTTTCCGATTTTTAAAATTAATCATACACTACTATGATACACAAAATTTCAGCAGAACATCTTACGATTGAGCGTATCGGCGAAATCATTGAGAAAGGTTACAAACTCGAGCTTAGCGACGACGCACGTCAGCGCATAATCAAATGTAGAGAATACCTCGACAGGAAGATTGCCGAGACCACAGCTCCCGTTTATGGAGTGACCACAGGATTCGGTTCTCTTTGTAACGTATCCGTTGGCGCCGACCAGTTGGCACAGCTGCAGATCAACCTCATGATGTCGCATGCCTGCGGTGTCGGCGACCGTGTGCCAAACGAAATCGTGAAGATTATGCTGCTGCTCAAGATACAGTCGCTGAGCTACGGATATTCAGGTTCGAAGCTCGACACCGTGGAGCGCCTCGTCGACTTCTTCAACAATGACATCTATCCTATAGTATATATGCAGGGCTCGCTCGGAGCTTCCGGCGACCTCGTGCCGCTGGCACACCTCACATTGCCTCTCGTCGGACTCGGCGAAGTGGAATATAAAGGCAAGGTGATGACAGGTGCTGAAGTACTGAAGGAGATGAACTGGCAGCCTATACAGTTGGGTTCTAAAGAGGGTCTCGCCCTGCTCAACGGTACTCAGAACATGAGTGCTTTCGCCGTTTGGTCTCTGCTTCAGAGCGAGCGGTTGAGCGACTGGGCAGACAGAATTGCCGCAATGTCTCTCGACGCTTACTACGGACTGCTCTCTCCATTCACCAAGGCCGTTCATGTGGTGCGTCCTCACAAGGGACAGCTCGACACCGCAGCAAGAATGCTCGAACTGCTTCAGGGCAGCGAGATTGCAGCCAGACCGAAACCTTATGTGCAGGACCCATACTCTTTCAGATGCATCCCACAGGTGCATGGAGCTGCCAAGGACACTCTCGCATACGTGAAGTCTGTTATCGACACCGAGATAAACTCAGCAACCGACAATCCTACCGTTTGTCCTGATGAAGACCTCATCATCTCTGCCGGCAACTTCCATGGCGAGCCTATAGCATTGCCAATGGACTTCCTCGCTATCGGAATGAGCGAGCTCGCCAATATCTCCGAGCGCAGAACATACAAGCTCGTGTCAGGCACAAGAGACCTGCCAAGCTTCCTCGTTGCCACACCTGGCGTGAACAGCGGATTCATGATCACCCAGTATACCGCCGCTTCAGTAGTAAGCTTGAACAAGAGCCTCTGCACACCGGCGTCTGTAGACAGCATACCTTCAAGCCAGGGACAGGAAGACCATGTGAGCATGGGAGCCAACGCTGCCATCAAGCTCTATAAGGTGGTGCTCAATGTGGAGCGCGTGCTCGCTATCGAACTCTTCAATGCGGCACAGGCATTGGAGTTCCGTCGTCCGCTGAAGTCTTCTCCTGCAGTGGAGAAACTGTTCGAGGACTATCGCAAGGTGGTTCCGTTCATCGTGAACGACGAGGTGATGTATCCCCACATACAGCACTCTATAGAGTTTCTTAGAAAATAATCCATACCACATATCCGACTGACAGATGAGAGTATTGATAGAAAACATCGGGATTCTCGCTGGCATCGATTCTCATGGCAAGCAGAGGCTCTGTGGCAAAGAGATGCAGAGCCTCTGCATATTGAATGACGCATGGCTCCTCGTTGAGAACGGGCGCTTTGCGGCATGGGGCACGAGATCAGAGATGCCGGCAGAGGGAATAGCAGCCGACGAGCATGTGGATGCTGAGGGAGGTGCGGTGTTGCCATCATGGTGCGACTCGCATACCCATATCGTTTTTGCCGGAAGCCGTGAGGCGGAATTTGTCGACAAGATCCGCGGTCTCAGCTATGCCGAGATTGCCAAGCGCGGAGGCGGTATCCTCAATTCCGCCGACTTGCTGCATACGCTTTCTGAAGACGAGCTTTACCGGCAGGCCATGGTGCGCATGGAAGAAGTGATGCGCAAGGGAACCGGCTGTGTGGAGATAAAGAGCGGTTACGGACTCAACACCGCCGACGAGCTGAAGATGCTCCACGTGATAAAGAGAATAAAGGAGAATTCACCGCTGCGCGTGAAGTCCACCTTCCTCGGCGCACATGCCGTGGGCAGGGGAATGACGCAGCCTGACTATGTTGATCTGGTGGTCAACGAGATGATACCGGAGGTGGGCAAGGAGAAACTTGCCGATTTCGTTGACGTGTTCTGCGATGAAGGATTCTTCACTCCTGCAGAGACGGCACGCATCCTGGAGGCTGCCGACAAATGGGGTATGAAACCGAAGATTCATGCCGATGAACTGGCATCGTCGGGTGGAGTAGAGGTGGGTGTGGCCCATGGCGCACTCTCTGTAGACCATCTCGAAAGCATGACGGTGGAGGAGATAGAGATTCTCAGAGACACCGTTACCATGCCTACCGTGCTGCCAGGCACATCGTTCTTCCTCAACTTGCCTTATGGCAAGGCGCGCCAGATGGTAGACGCCGGACTCCCGGTTGCCGTGGCGAGTGATTATAACCCCGGTTCCACACCGTCGGGCGACATGAAGTTCGTGGTGTCGTTGGCATGCATCAAGTTGAGGCTCCTGCCTGAGGAAGCTATCAATGCCGCAACGCTCAACGGTGCTTGCGCCATGGGCGAAAGCCAGCAGTATGGTTCCATTGCCAAGGGCAAGGTGGCGAACTTCTTCATCACCCGTCCTATACCGTCGGTCAGCTTCGTGCCATACGCCTACACCACACCTATCGTAGAGCGTGTGTTCCTTGGCGGAAAAGAGTGTTGATGACTTCTCAATAGTAATACCTTTTCATGTAGCGCTGCCTTTGCATATTGATGCGGGGCAGCGCTTTCGTTATTTTACCGTCACTTACCAATATTTTCATAAGCCTTCATTGATTAGTGGGAAAAATGCCGTATTTTTGCAATATGTTATAGTATGGCGTATGTAATCAGGCATGCCCTGGCATATATGCATAACTAAAGAAAAAGGGAAATATCATGAAAAGAGTATTCCATATAATATCCAAATTCGACCTTGGCGGTGCGGAACGGGTTGCCGCCAACATCGCCAAGTCAGGAAACGACGACTTTGAATATCATGTGGTGGAGGTGTTGCGTGGCGATTCCTCATTCACCCATGGGTTCCTCGATGAACTGCAGTCTGCCGGCGTTACCTGTCACCGGTCTGTCATGCCCGCTTTCCATTTTCATTTCATCGCCGAGCGTATCGCCGCCATGCTCTTTCCCTTTCGCTTTCTGCTGCTCTGGCTCAGATATAGACCCGATGTGGTGCATGCCCATACCGAAGTGCCGGATATGTGCGTGTGGGCAATCTCGCGAGTCTTCCCATGGATGCTGCGTCGCGTAAAACTCGTGCGCACCATCCATAACACCTGTCTCTGGACCGGACTGAAACGGTTTGGCAGAAAGGTGGAGCGCTTTTATCAGCGCCACGATGCCAATGTCGCCATCTCGCAGTCGGTGCTCGATTGCTATACGAGGGAATACGGCAGTCAGCCGCCGATAATATACAATGGTGTGCCGGAGGTGGAACAAAAAGCGTATGACGGGTTGAAAGCCGGAAAGACGAACATCCTCTTTGCCGGACGGTTTGATGACCAGAAAGGCATCGTGCATCTCGTTGCCGTGATTAAAGGTCTGCAGGATATGCCGCAGTATCATTTCCATGTCATCGGCGGCGGCAGACTACAGGAAATGGTGGACAGAGAGCTCGGCGGACTGCCAAACGTCACCGTCCGTCCGCCCCTGTATGGCATCTCCGGCTATCTCGCCTCCTTTGATTATATGTTTATGCCTTCCGAATTCGAAGGCCTTCCGCTGATGTCGGTAGAAGCGGCGTTTGCCGGTCTGCCGGTGGTATGCAGCGGCTGCAAGGGACTCAATGAGACCATTCCGCAAGACTGGCCTCTTGTTGTTGCTCACAACAACAGCCACGAACAGTATTTCCATATCTTCCGCAGCGTTATCCCCAATGCCGACCGCACGATGCTGTCGCAGCAAGCCCGCCAGTTCGTTGCAGTCCGCTTCGGTGTGGAACAGATGCAGCGGAAATATGAGAAGCTTTATCTTGGGTAGTCGTTTAACCCAAATCGGTCTTCTCCATTTCCTCCCGTATCGTCGTCTTCAGCTTCTGCTGCCAGTTGCCGGCAAGTGGCTTCCATCCCAATGCCTCCAGCTTGTCGGTGGCAAACACGGCATAGGAAATCTTCGTGAAAACTTTCTTCTCGGCATCTTCAGGGATGGCGAACACCACCTTCCTGCCAGCCTGATGAGCCAGCGTCTCTGCCATTTCCCTGATAGAGAACACCGATGATGTGTCAGCGATATTGTAGGCATTTCCCCGTTCGCCATTCAGTAGCACGTATAGCATCGCCAGGGCACAGTCAGCCACATAACACCACGACCGCATCTGACTGCCGTCGCTCTTCATCACTATGTCCTCACCGCGCAGCACGTTGCGGATGAACTGACAGAATACACGGTTGTCGCTGCCTGTGAAATGCGGACCGTAGGTGTGCGACGGTCTCACTATCACCGCATCCACGCCATACTCCTCGGCATACGCCACACAGAGAGTCTCTGCCGCACGCTTCGACGACGGGTAACAAGCCCTCGGCGTGGCACAGTCCACATATCCGCTGTCTGTCTCCGTAAACGCCTTTTCGCTGGTGCCCTGTCCGTAGATTTCGCCCGAAGAGACATAAAGGAATCTCTCCATGCCGTGGTTTCTGCCGTAGTCTATCAGATTGGCGGTGCCATAGACATTAGACTTTATTATCTCCACCGGACTCTTGGCGAAGAACACCGGACTGGCGTTGCTCGCGGCATGGATGATATAGTGGAACACAGTGTCACCGGCAAGCGGTTCGCTGACGTCGAATTTTATGAAGTGGAACCGCTCGTCGTGCCAGTAGCGGGCAAAGCGTGCATGCGCCCTCTCCTCGTCGCGTCCGGCGGCAAATACATGGTATGAGCGCTCCCGGCGAGCCATCAGTATGTCAACAAGACACCCCCCGATGAGGCCCGTGGCCCCCGTCACGAGGATGTTCCTGTCTTCCAGCTTCTCCCATGGCAGCCGAGCGGCGGCAGCGCCGGCGATATCCTTTCTGTATCCAGTCATGATAGATGTCGTTATTTCAGCCAAGACTCCTTGTGCACATGCATGAGAGCCTTCAGAATTTCCAGATCCTCCACAGTCGTCACCTTGATGTTCTTCTCCGATCCCGGCACGATATGCATCTCCCTGCCGCCCAGTTCCGCCATCAGCGTACAAGAAGCCACGGAGTTGGTGATGCCCTTCTCCTTAGCCTCCTCATGGGCAGCCACGAGGTTCTTCAGCCTGAAAGTCTGTGGCGTCTGCGTGCGTATCAGCTTGTCGCGCGGAATGCTGGTGCGTGTACTGAATCCGTCCTCGCTCTCAAGTATCGCCTCGCGGCATTTTATTCCCGTTATGGCATATCCGTATTTCTTGCATGTGGCGATGTTGGATGATATGATGTCCTGCGACAGCAGAGGTCTCACGGCATCGTGAACCAGCACGAGGTCATCGTCATTCACACCGTTCTCCTTCAGTCCATACACACCGTTGCGTATCGAATGCTGTCCGTTGTCTCCGCCCATGAAAATCCATTTCAGCTTCGTCACCGAGAACTGGTTGGCATACGACTGCAATACCGTCTGCCATCCGTCGAGACACACCACGGCGATGCCGTCGATGTCGGGATGACGCTGGAAGGCGAGCAGCGTGTGGATGATTATCGGACAGTTGTCCACGTGCATGAATTGCTTTGGGATGTCTTGTCCCATTCTGTTGCCGGAACCGCCGGCTATTATGAGTGCATAGTTCATAGTATCTGTATTTATTCTTGTCTTTATTGTTATGGAATTTTTGTCTCGAAGAGGATTGTTGTCTCGATGAGATCGTTTATCCCAGCTTTTTCTTCACTTCCTCTATCGGTTCTCTGGCGTTCATGTTCAGATAAGCCCTGTTGTGCTTCTCTATCCGCTGTTCCACTGGCGGCAGCTGCATGTAGTCGCCGAAGAAATGCCGCAGATATTCGTCGTATCTCTCGGGCAGCAACACTGTGGTGTCTTCAAAGGGGAACGTCTTTCCCTTGCCGAGCCATTCCTTGGGGAACACCTCGCGGTAGCCGTAAGACCCGGTATACACCTGCACGTTCTTCGCCTTCTCATAGTCGTAGAGATGGCTCATCCCGTCCATCTGTCGTATCAGTCTGCGGCGGATCACCGACCGGCAGAAGAAAGCCAGGGTCTTTATGGCGAAGCGTCCCCACGTTTTAGTGCTTGTCAGCAGCTGCATGTATTCGCCGAAGGTGTTGCGTGTGGATATGGCATTGAGACGGTTGATGATCTTCGTGTATCTGTCTTTCAGCCTGTGCGCCTTGTCTATGTCGTCGTCGGTGGCGTCGAGGGGGAAGATGTCCACGAACAGACCGATGACACACGGGCGCTCGCGCTCCTCAACGAGAGTCGTCGTCTTGTCAGACAACTTTGAGAAATACAGAGGGTACGCCTCATTGTCGTAAGGCGTCACAAGCTCATACTTCCCGAAATCCTCCTTCTTGGCTATCTCCAGCAGACGGTCGTAGTCGGGGCGCGGCATTATCACGTCGATGTCGTCGTCCCAAGGGATGATGCCATGATGTCTCACCGCACCGATTGCCGTTCCTGCACAGCAGTAGAAGGTAAGTCCGTGATCCTCGCAGATGCGTGTCAACGCCTTCAGAATATCCAGAATCTTGGCGTTCCACTCTTTTTTTATATCTTTTATGTCCATACCATTTACAAAGGTAGTTAAAAAAAAGCGAAAGAGACAAGGAGAGAAAACATTTAGTTGTATTTTTGCATAATCTTAAGACCGCCACATGCGAAACCCTGTGCAGACTTTAGTGGCGGTCGCATTACGAAACAACGAAAAGAAACAGCGAAACGATGACGGAATCATTGAAGGAGAAGACAGCCAAGGGGCTCTTTTGGGGAGCGGTAAACAGTGGTACGATACAGATGCTTAACCTCGTGTTCGGCATCGTGCTTGCCAAGCAGCTCTCGCCTGGCGACTACGGCGTGGTGGGCGTGCTCACCATCTTCACTCTCATTGCCGGCAATCTGCAGAGCAGCGGTTTCACCCAGGGGCTCACGAATATCAAAAATCCAACGGCAAACGACTACAATGCCGTGTTCTGGTTCAATATCATTGCCAGTTCCATCCTCTACGTTATCCTCTTCTTCTCGGCGCCCCTCATCGCCTGGTATTTCCATTCGCCGGTGCTCACCAAGCTGTCGCGTTTCGTGTTTCTCGCCTTCTTCCTGTCGTCGTTCGGCATCGCCCACCACGCCTATATGTTCAAGAACATCATGGCAAAGGAGCGCACCATGACAGGACTCATCGCCCTCTCCCTCTCTGGCATCTGCGGAGTGGTGATGGCATGCAACGGCATGGCATACTGGAGCCTCGCATGGCAGTCGGTGCTCTTCGTCTTCATACAGAACATCTGCCGCTACTACTACACCTTCCGCAAATGGCACCCCACATTCCATATCGACTTCAGTCCGATAAGGCTGATGTTCTCGTTCAGCGTCAAGATTCTCATCACCTCTATCGTAAACACCATCAACGGCAATGTACTCACCTTCATCATCGGACATAAGTTCCCGATGGCGGCAGTGGGAAACTTCACCCAGGCAAACAAATGGAACACCATGGCATACAGCACGATATCCGGCACCATAGACCAGGTGGCACAGCCCGTGCTGGCGCAGATTGCCGACGACAGCGAGAGGGAGAAACGGGTGTTCCGCAAGCTGATGCGCTTCACGGCGTTCCTGTCTTTCCCTGCCATGTTCGGACTGTCGCTCGTTTCCAATGAGTTCATATTGCTCACGATAGGGGAGAAATGGACCGACTGCATTCCGTTGCTCCAGGTGCTCTGTGTGGGTGGTGCCTTCTTCTCGTTCAACACCATGTACCAGCAGCTCGCCATCAGTGGCGGACGGTCAGACATATACATGTGGTGCAACATCGCACAGATTGTGATGCAGATATTGCTGATACTGCTCACTTGCAGCTATGGCATATATGTCATGGTGGTGGCATACACCATCTTCACCGTGTTGTGGCTTGCCGTGTGGCAGTGGCAGGCGCATCGCCTTATCGGCATCCGCATCGCTGAAGTACTTGCCGACACCATGCCGTTCATGCTTTCGGCAGCGGCGGTGATGGCGGTGACGCATTTCGCCACACGTGCCATTCCAAACCTTGCCCTTCTCCTTCTCTCCCGCATCGTCATCGCTTCGCTTCTCTATCTTGCCATAATGAAGATTGCCAAGGTGGAGATTCTCAACGAGTGTCTGCGGTTTGTGAGAAAGAAGAAATGAGTCTGTTCTACTGGAAAATCAGAATCCAATCTATTCATGAATAAAGAATGGTTGTGATTGGACTATTCATGACGGCAGATCTTGGAATAAAAGAAAGAGGTTGATATCCTCCCGGATACCAACCTCCTGAAAAAACTAACACTTATTCTATTTATATAATCGCTTATGTTCTTGTAATCTTTATTATTTTATTTCTTGCTATGTTTGTTGGTAATATGGTATATTCACAATATGACTAAAACTTGCTGTCATTTCCTTCTGCTGCGGTTAGCCTTGCGGCGTTCGCTCAGTCTCTTCATTATCTTGCGCTCCTTCTCATACATCTGCTCAATCTGCTTCTGAGTGAGGAATTTGCTGAACTCCTGATAGTATTTGTTCCTGATATCGAGCACCTTCTGGCTTCTCTCGAAACGCTTGCGCATTTTCTCGGCAGCCTGCTCTTCAGTCTCGCTGTTGCGGCTGTTCTTCTTGCGGCACTTGGGTACGGTCTGCCATAACTCCTTCTTGTAGTTCTCGTATGTCTCCACAAAGCGGTCGTAGGTCTTGCCCGTGAGGTTCAGGTCGGCAGCGATGTGCTTGGCCTGCGTTTCCGCCATCTGCTCTCTCGACATACGCTGCTTTGCATTCTGCGCCTGTGTGCCGAAGGCTGTGAACATCAGCATCAGCGTCAGGATTATCGTTCTTGTTGTCTTCATATTTTTTCCTTTCTTTTAGATTTTGAAGTTCCTTCTTGTCATTTGTCGATTCGTCTGCCGGCAACATTCGTAGACATCCGGAACTTCGGTTTGTTATTTTTTATGTTATAGCGCTATCTATAGGTTTGAATTATATGTGTCCGACAGGAATACGTCGTTGTCGTAGGCGTCGATCATGAACTGCTGGTCATCGTAGCTCAGATTGTCGAACGCCTGGTCCAGATCAGAATATACATTCATGTTTCTTGGCTGTAGTGCGCTGTGGCATACTATGAAGAGTGTTGCCACTGCTGCCGCTGCCACCATACTGCGGAACAGATTGTAGATGCGGCACTTGCCTCTTGAGGCGGTCTTCGCCTCCAAGCTCTCCATCACCCTGTTTTCCATATTCGCAAGGAATCCTTCCGGCATGACGTAGGGCATTCTCTTTCCTACGGTCTTGAAATCAAAGTTCTTTTCCATATCTCAAATTCCTTTTAGAGTTCTTGTTGCATATATCTTATTATCTTTTCCTTAGCCAGATGGTAGTTCACTCTCGCCGTCGTGGCAGTCGTCTCCGCCACTTGGGCTATCTGGTCGTAGTCCATCTCGTCGTAGTATCTCAGGTTGAATGCCAGCTGCTGCTTGCGTGGCAGCGAGAGTATCGCCTTTTGCAGCCTTATGGCTTCGAGGTCGGAGAAGTCAACGTAGCTGTCGGCAGTCATATCTGCCATGGCATCCTGTTCGCCGAGCGCTTCGCTCATCTGTGTTGTCTTCTTGTTCCGTTCCAGCAATGTCAGTGCCTGACGCGTGGCGATGCGGTATATCCATGCCGTCAGGGCATCCTTGTTGTCGAGTCTGTCGATGGAACGGTATGCTTTGATAAACGTCTCCTGTTCGACGTCCTGTGCATCATCATGACTCACCACCAGACGGCGGATGTGCCAGTATAGCGGTTCACTGAATTTCGCCATCAGCAGTCGGAACCCCTTTTCCTTGTCTTGGGCTATGGTCCTCGTTATTTCGTTGTTGTCGATATTCATTTTGCCTTGTTGCCTGTAGTGATGTTTTGTTGTTATAAACTGTATGATGCTTGTCTGCCGCCTTGGTTGTCGGCTTTCTGTTTATAAGACGGACAACCTTGTGGAATGTTTAATAAGAAATGGTAATTAAACCTTTTTTTTATTTGTTTTTCTACCCGTTGGCGGAATTATTTTAACCCAAATCGGTCATTAGGGCTTGCTTGGATTTTGCTTTTTAGAAGAGTGGATTTTGTTTGGCTTTTAATGAGTAATAGCGAGCTATTGCGAATTAAAAACGAGCAAAAGACACCTTATAAAAATCAAAAGACTGCAAGCTGTATATGAAATATACAATAGAACGACCTAATGACCGATTCGGGTTTAAAGCTTTATCACTTCAAGATCATCGGGAACGAACACGTTGCCAGAGTAATCGTCTCCGTCGGCAAGGCGGTGGAACAATATCGCCGAACCGATGAGGGCGTTGTATTTCTTGTGCAGGGTCATTCCGCAGATGGCGGTTATCACATCCACCACCTTGTCGTTGCCATACACGTGGAGCACTCCATCGTAGCGCTTTTCGAGCACATGCTGCATTATCACTCTCACCACCCATACCACTCCGAGCACGTGGTCGGTATGGGCATGTGTAACGAAGAGGTGATGGATATCGTCGATTGCCACTCCTGCCGCCGGCAACTGACCCAGAATACCGTTTCCACCACCGGCATCAACCATCAGTCACATCGTTTGACGTTCATGCTATATGTCGTGTACTCTTTGTTACATCTATTGGTCCATATTGGTTTTTCCGAGTTATGATAATATGTGGAATATGCTATTATCTGGTATTCCGCTGCTTCCAACCTTCATTCTCCACCAATACCAAGTATATCCTTTTGGGAACTTTATTATTGGTTGTTTCATTACTACCCCCATGTCATAAGTATAAAGAGTGCATTATATTGTATCTTTTGCTCGTAATCAATTTACATGTATTATGAGCGACTATCACATCTACATAAAAATGCCTTCCTATCTGCGCAAGTGGTTCGTACAGTGGCACAGAGCCAGTGCGCCTAAGAAACAAATCCTTCTCTATACGTCTTCACTTGCAACATCCCATCGGAGATTGAAATATCTTCTGATGCTGCTTCAGTAATTGAATATTTTTTATGTGAACAATTATAATAATTATATTGTTATTAGTTATATTTCAAATATAAGCATTGCCTTTATTCCGAAAATGTGTCACAAGTGACAGTTTTTCGTAAAGTATAATTGGGAGGAATGACACTTACGCCTTTACTTTATTAACTGCAACTTTAACCAAAATCTGTCGCATATGGCGGGTACAAAGCTTACTTGTAAAATAGACTATGCACAAGAAAAGCTACTTTCTTGTGCATATAAGAACAACTATGCACAAGGAAACGCGATTCTTTGTGCATAGTTTAGATAGTACGCTCGGCATGAGCATTGTCTAACGGGTGAAAGTCCCGAGCAAGCCCTAATAGCGGGAATTGCATAGTCAAAGGCAAGGGTGTCCATCGCGAGGTGGAATCTGAAGGAAGCCCCAGACAAACATCTGACCTAACGTACAGAAACTTCATACAAGGCATATGACCGTGGGTAAGGTTGCTACCCAGACCAAAGCCCTATAGCTATTCGGAACGGTTGGTGTAAATGAAGTAGGTATAAGATGGAAAGACAATGTTCTTATCCGAGGAGGTCTCACGGACGCTTCAAATAGTTGTTCTTACGAAAGAAGCGGAGTAAAGCTTGCCGTGAGAAGTCAGCAGACGCCATAGTAGTGCAACAGTCGATAACGTTGCACGAAGGGCTGAACCTAACAATCAAGCGATAGTAATTGAAACATACCTTATGAAGGAAAGAATGCAGAAAACATTATCCCAAGTTAATGGCTGCCCCCAAAGAGATAGGTCGGAAACCGAATGGTATGGGGGAGTGCAGACCTTCATGTGGATGTGTGAAGACAACATCGTGGAAGTACCATTCGACAAGGAACACCTTTTCGAGCAAATCCTCAGTCCTTCAAATCTCAGCCGAGCCTACAAGGCAGTGATGAGTAACAAGGGCTGTGGTGGTATCGACAAGATGTCGTGCGAGCAGCTGCTCCCATGGCTATTGACCAATAAGGACTTGCTCATCCGTTCCTTGATGGACGGCTCTTACCGTCCGAACCCAGTGAAAAGGGTAGAAATACCCAAAGACAACGGCAAGATGCGCCTGTTGGGAATACCTACAGTAGTAGACCGTCTGGTGCAACAAGCCATAAACCAAGTACTGACTCCCATCTATGAGAACCAATTCTCCAAGACGAGCTACGGCTTCCGTCCGAGAAGAGGATGCCATGACGCACTACGAGGAGCGCAGAGGATAATCAACAAAGGCTACATATATGTAGTAGACCTTGACCTTGAACGCTTCTTCGACACGGTGAGCCATAGCAAACTCATAGAAATCCTCAGCCATACGATAAAAGACGGCAGAGTGGTCAGTCTTATACACAAATATCTCCGAAGTGGAGTAATGAACAAAGGCTTGCTTGAAGCGAGCGAGGAAGGAACTCCCCAAGGAGGACCGCTAAGTCCGTTGTTGAGTAACATTATGCTCAACGAATTGGATAAAGAACTTGAACGCAGAGGACTCCCCTTTGTACGCTATGCCGATGACTCGATGATATTCTGCAAGTCCAAAAGGGCTGCAATGCGAGTGAAGGAGTCTATAACCCGATTTATAGAAAATGTTCTATATCTCAAAGTCAACAAGGAAAAGACCGTAGTGTCGTATGTGCGCGGAGTGAAATACCTCGGCTACTCCTTTTATGTAATGAAAGGCGAATGCCAACTCACGGTGCATCCAAAGTCCAAAGCCAAGATGAAGTCAAGGTTGAAAGAACTGACAAGCCGCAGCAACGGATGGGGGTATGCCAAGAGAAAGCAAAAGCTGAAAGAATACATACGAGGATGGGTCGGCTATTATCACCTTGCCAACATGAAGCGTCTCTTGCTTGAAACAGACGAATGGTTAAGACGTAGAATACGCATGTGTATATGGAAAGCTTGGAAGAAAGTCAAGACAAAAGTGGCAAACCTCATAAGATGTGGTATTAATAAATACCAAGCATACGAATGGGGTAATACTCGTAAGGGTTATTGGCGAATAGCTGATAGTCCTGTTCTAAAAAGGGCGATAGACAACAATAAACTGCGCTCCGCTGGGTATGCTACTTTAATGGGGTCGTATCTCGAATGGTATCCAAAATAGGAACCGCCGTATGCGGAACCGCACGTACGGTGGTGTGAGAGGTCGGAAAACGAAAGTAGGAAGAAAACTGCTTCGTTTTCCTCCTACTCGATTAATGCTTGCGAAAAGCCTATTTGTTGTGCATACTACTTTTGGTCATCTTGTTCTGAAACATTCAAGAATACTTCCACCAATCGGGTGTTGATGTAGTAGTTCTGCAAGCCGACTTTCTCCTTGTGTAGCAGACCTGCATCTACTATCTGCTGTAGATATTTCGATGCAGTGTTGCGTGTTACTTGCATATCACGCTCAATATATTCAATCTTCGTGTAAGGATGTGAGAACAGGTTGTTAATCAACTCATGCTTGTATTGCCTACCGAAGAGAGGACGCAATACTTTCTTATACTCACCCATCAAAGCATCAATAGCTTTCACCAATCGGATTGTTTCGTCTGCGGTTTCCTCTACGCCTTTGAGTATGAACAATATCCACGCCTCCCATTCCTCTGCATTGTCAGTGCCCTTATCACGTATTGCTTGGATAAGACTATAATACTCTGCTTTGTTGTGGGTAATGTAACGGCTCAAATAAAGGATAGGGAGGTCAAGCAAACCAGATGCAACGAGATATAAAATGTTGATGATACGACCTGTTCGACCGTTGCCATCGTAGAATGGGTGGATACTCTCAAACTGGTGGTGAATGATAGCCATCTTGATAAGTGGGTCGATGTCTATCATTTCATCGTTGTTGATAAACTGCTCCAAGTTGCCCATACAACGGTCAATAGTTACTCCGTCTTGAGGTGGCGTATAGACAACCTCGCCATTGGTGCGCTTTAACTGCGTACCAGGCAATCTTCTAAAACCAGCCTTGTTGAACTCTAGTGTCTGCTGAATCTCCTTAATGGTATTTAGAGTCAGTAACTTCGTTTTGCGCACGAGTTCAAAACCTGTCTGCATAGCGTGGCGGTAGTTCAGCACCTCTTTGGCTGCTGCATTCTTCACAGTCTGCTCAAAGTTCAGATCTGCACGGTACATATCATCTTGTGTGGTGACGATATTCTCAACCGCACTACTGTCACGAGCCTCTTGCAGCGTGAGCGTACTAATGAGAATGTGCTCATTAGGTATAGTATGCGCTACTCCTTTCAATTCCGCCAATTTGCGGTTGGCACGATTGAGTTGTTTCAGTACTGCCTTTGTCTCCAAGTCATATGGTAGCGGCAACGTGGGGATTGTATATTTCTTTTCCATATTACAGTATGGTAAATATCATTATTCTTTGTATGGCAACGCAATAAAATCATTGAGTTGCTTTCGAAGTGTTCGCCAGTTGGGTAAGCGTTTCGTCATTAAAGCCTCGAAGAGTTTGTTATGGTTGTCAATCACAAAGTGGCAAAATTCGTGAACAACAACAAACTCCAAGCACTCAATAGGAACGCGTGCCAGTTCAAGATTAAAAATCAGCATACGCTTAGATTTTACACAACTGCCCCATTCGGTTTTCATCTGCTTCACCTGCCAATCGTAGTTGGTTTCGCCAAGCCTCTCTGCCCATCGTTTTATGGTTGTGGCGAGTTGGTTCTTTAGTTGAGCACGATACCACTCACGCATAATAGTTGCCCGCTGCTCTGTTGTCGTTTCAGGCTTCACAAGCATATATATCTTTTTGCCTTGCATCTGAATGGCATTAGGGTAATGAGGCAGTTCTTCAACCAGCAACTCATAGCGTTTGCCGAAGAGAAAATGGCTTTCTCCTGACACATATTGTCGCTCTGTCTGGCGAGGTTGAGCCAATACATCCTCACGCTGCTTGCGTACCCATTCCCATTTCTGAATGATGAATGCCTTGGCATCATCATCGGTCAGGTAGTCGGGCATCGAGAGGTGCACACGTGCGTCTGGTGGATAGACCGCAAGGTGCATGTTCTTGATTTTCTTGCGTTCCACCTCTATCTCAATTTCGGATATTGTCAGTAGCGAAATCATGCAAACTCAGGTTGATTCATGATGATATTGAATATGGTGTCAACATTGAACTCATGTTCTGCGGCAAGAGCTTCGAGAGCACGGCGTAGTTTACCCTGTTTCTTCAGATTAGCCTTGAAACCGATTTTCGCTTCCGTTTTCACAAGTGCATATACTTCAAGTGCAAACTCAACATCATTATTGAGGTTGTCGAAGAAAGCCTGTTTCGCAGGGCTGTCAAGGCGTGGGTCTGTTGTGCGGTTGCGCAACTCACGCGCCAGCTCAGCCACAGCTTTCAGGTAGTCCTTGTATTCCAGCACACCCTGACGATACTCTTCCAGCAGACGGTTGATGCGCTCCGAGAACTTGCGATACTCCTCGGGATTACTGTCCTTCTTGCGGTTGATAACACGGCGCACATTGGCGGTAATGGTCGATGCCACACCGTCCTTACCACCCAAGGCATTCTCTGCCTCGTCCTCTGCCTCGTCTGAATTGCCATCCAATACAAGGTCGAGGAAAGAAAGGTCGTCAAGCGACATGAGCACCTTGGAATGCTTCGCCTCCACGTATGTATCGAGAATCTGACGCATCTGCTGGTCGTACTGCTTCATGTCGATAAGGTCGCCGGCACGGCGCATGATAGCGTCGCGGATATTGCTAAAGTTCTTGACCTTGCTGAATATCTGCTTCGCCTCTTCTTCGGTGTAGCCAGCCTTTTCCATGTCAAGGGCAATGGCAGAATAGCGGGTGACAAGCGTGCGGACTGCAGCATAGAACTGCTCGCGCTTGGATGCTGACTGAATGGTGGCGGCTTCCTCTGCATCGGGGGCAGTGGTGGCACGTGGAAATACGAAATAGTCGAAGAACTCGCCAGTGGTGCGTGGTGGAGCTACTGGCTCGCAGAGCTGTTCCACACGTTCGAGCGCAGCATCAAGGTCTCGCTTGGCATTCTCAAAGCGGTCGGTGAGCAATCCCTCCACCTCTTCCTTGTCGAAGTCCTTGAATGCACCGTCGGTGTAGTCTTGAACGGCATTCTCAATGTTCTTGAACAATTCCTTGAAGTCCACGATATAACCAAACTCCTTGCTCTCCTGCTCGTCGTTGGGGCGATTCACGCGACAAATGGCTTGAAACAAGTCTTGTCCCTCCATTTTCTTGTCAAGGTAGAGATAGGTTGCCGAAGGCGCATCAAAACCAGTGAGCAGCTTGTTCACCACAATCAGCAATTTCATCGAGCCAGGGTGATTGATAAACTCATTCTTTGCCCATGTCTCAAACTCCTCGGCGGTCTTGTCACCAAACATCACTTTCGCCTTGGCTGCCTTATATTCAGCCTCGCTCTCGGTTTCGCCTGAAGACGATTCGTCGGGACCCACATCCTTGCCGTCGAAGCTCGACACCACAGCACAATGTCCTCGCAGGGGCGTGTGCTGGAAGGCTTCCCAATAGCGGAAAGCCTGATAGATGCTGTCGCACACGAGCATGGCATTGCCCCATCCGTCGCACAAACAAGGAATGAGCGTCATATCCTTCACAATGTCGGCAACAATCTTCTCTATGCGGTCACGGCTCGAAAAGAGCTGACTCATCACAGCCCAACGCTTTTGAAGCTCGTCCTTTGCCTTGGGACTGAGTGGTGCTGATATGTGGTTGAAAAGCGCATCCAGTGCCTCTTCATTATCGAGCGTTTGTTCCACATCACGGGATTCATAACGTAGGTCGAGTACAACTTTATCGGCAACAGCTTCGTTGAACTTGTAGGTGTGGATATAGTTGCCGAAGTTTTCGCGCGAGGTGAGTTTCTGCTTCTGAGCCCGGAGCAACGGCGTGCCGGTGAAACCGATAAGCATCACATCGTCGCCCATTATTCTCTTCATGGCACGGTTGAGGATGCCTCCTTGCGTGCGGTGGCACTCGTCCACAAACACATACATGTTGCCCTCGGTCTTAAAGCCAGGCGGCAACTTTTTGGCAAGGTCTTCCATATATTGCTCTGGCGAGCGTTTGCCTCGCAGTTTCTTCTCTTCGGGCGAGAAAGCGGTTTCCTCTTGCCCTGCGATGCCGAATTTGTGAATGAGCGTGCAAATCACATTTGGATCGGGACACACCTTCAGTTCATTTCCCGATTGGGTGTAGGACAACATGCGCAGCAAGTGCTGTCCGCTTGTTGCGCGCACTGCCTTGATGCCTGCATCTTGGAAACCATTGTGTATCTGCTGGTCGAGCTCATCGCGGTCGGTGATGATGACCACACGCGGATTGTTGGGCATATTCTCGATGATCCATTGGGCGAGCCACACCATCATCAGGCTCTTGCCTGCTCCCTGCGAGTGCCAGATGATGCCGTTCTGCTTGTGGCGGATGCGCGGCTTGGCTGCCTCAAAAGCGAAGAACTGGTTGGGGCGGCACACTTTCTTGATGCCGCCGTCGAAAATCACGCAGTCGTGAATGAGTGTGAGCAGTCGGTCGGGGTCGAGCAACTGCAAAAGTGAGCGATTGAGTTCGTTGGGAAAGTCCTGCCGTGTGTATTTCTCCGGATACGGGTCCGGCTCGGCATTGTTGTTGGGATAGCCCTGACCTGTGGGCTCTTTCCAGCGCAGATAGAACTTCTCGGGCGTGAGGATCGTGCCATAATAGACTCCCTCGCTGTCGTTGCCGGCAAGCAGGAACTGCGCTGTGGCGAAGAAGTGGCAAATCTCGTTGTCGTTCTTGTTGTTGCGTATCTGCTGGCGCACACCCTCCTTCACGCTGACAGTGGATTTCTTCAGCTCGATCACGGCGAGGGCAAGACCATTGACATATACCACCACATCGGGGCGGCGTGTGCGGTATTCCTTCACGTTGCGGCGCACGGTCACCTCCTCGGCAAGCGAGAAAATGTTGTTTGCCGTGGTCTTCCAGTCTATGATTTGGAAGGTGGCCGACTTGCCGTCCTCGCAGTGGATGTTCACACCATAGCGCAGAAGCTCATAAATCTTCTCGTTGGCTTCATAGAGCGTGTTGGCATCGTGCACATTGCGAATTTGCGTCTCCACCTGTGCCGTTACTTTTTCCAACTCCGAAGATCGAATGCCGGGATGTTGCGCACGGAGGAACTTTTGAAACTCTTCGGTGCGCAGCGGACTGTTATCTGCGTCCTGCAAATAACCGATATATTGGTAGCCGCAATGTTGATGCAGCAGATTCACAATGCGGTTTTGTGTTGTCCGCTCGCTGTCGACTAAGGGTATTGCGTTCATATCAATCTAATTTTACCAGTTAGTAACTGTTGCATCATGCCCTGACGCACTTCTTTATACTTATCTCGCTTTGCTTCCAGTTCAGCTATCTCCGCATCCATATCGGAGAGGATGGAGGCTATGGCGCGTTGCTCGGCGAGGCTACTTGGAAGTAGTATTGCACTCTGCAAAAACTTTCTCTTAGGTAAGTTGTATCTAGTAGAACCTTGTGCCAATTCAAGCATAAATGAACGTCCTGTGGCACTACGAAGAAGATAAGACAGGAACAATGGACAAACATCTTTGTTACTCACGCGAAAGCCAAAGCAAAAGCTGTTGAGGTACAAGTTTGGAATTGAGGCTGCCATATAAGAGCACATTCCTACCTCTTCTGGCGTTTCTGAAGATGTATTTAATAACAAATCTTCTTTAAGTACTGCATTTTGTCTCTCTTTGGGTGACACATCAACACTATCCAAAATAGTTGGATTGATAACAGCATTGTAAATAACATTGACAAATGTTACATACTTTGATGTACCATGTCCAAAATCTGCTGCTGTTTTACCAGACAAGCCATTATAGGTTGTTCCAACTTCGCAAAATTTCTTTTCCACCCACGGTTCTGAAAATCCTTGTAGTCTGCGTTTTCCTGTGAGGAGTTCCTGCATAGTGCCAGCCATAATAGCTCGTTTCTTCTCAATCAGCGCATCCAACTCGGCAACCAACGCATCCGCATCAGATAATGCCGACGCTATACGCTGCTGCTCGGAGAGAGAGGGCGCATATATGGGCAGTTTTTTTACTATTTCAGCAGTAAAACTTTGCTGCTTTGATCCTTGACTAAAGTTGAACGCTAAATAGTCAGACCATTGCTGATAAAACCAGAACAGATACTCAACAATCATTTTCTCAGTGCTGTATATAGCCAAGCAAGACTGATTGGTTGTTGCTGGAGTTTCTATAAATGCGCAACGTCCGCGAGTTCCTGCAGCTTCAAGTCCTGTTATAGCAATCAAAAATGTGCCTTTAGGATGAAGTGTAAGGTGGGTACTCTTCTGTGCATCTTGGGAAATATGTTCCCGAGTATCTGTGATATAGTTATAGTTTAACTCTCCACTTGAAACCCAGGGTATAGTTCCAATAAAATTAGAGGCAATACCACGATAAGGAGTAGCACCTGCCGAGAACTTGTCCAAATAGTCTTCAAATTTGCCATAGTCCCACTCCTCGGGAATCTTTCCCAGCTCAGTGTCTTTGAACTTAGTTTCCTTCATAGCCTTAGAATCCCATTTTAGCAAGGTGAGCACTGACACGTTTTTCAAGGTCGCCAACCGACTGCTCTATGTCGGTCAGGCGACGTTCATAGCGAGAGACAAGGGCGGTGATCTGTTCCTCTATGCCGTAGGTCACACGCCATGCCTCATTAATGGCACCACCCACAATAGCGGTGTGCCATTTCACGTTGATCACCATGTCCTTAATTTCGTCGACAGTGAGCAACGGATATTTCTCCACCACGAGCTTGGTGAGCTTTGCGATAGCGGATTTCTGCTGAGCCTTAGCATTTGTTAGATTGTTGTTCAACGTGATATAATCCTTATACAGCTCGATAGTCTCCTGTGGGAGCTTTGCATAACTACGGATCTCTTTCAATCGCAGTTTTAATGTAGACATATTGGTATTTTCCAACCTGTCAAATACCTCTGGATGCGAAGCAATAATCGCGTTTTTTTGCTCTTTTTCTGGCTTACGAGAGCCCTTAATGTTAAGATACTGCTTTATGATTTCTTCCTCTCCATCAATAGGTTCGGGACAGATAGCACAAGCATAGGCAAATTTTATTTCGGCAAGTGTGTTGTTCAAGTCGTCGGGATATTCCTCTTCCAACTGTTCCACCTCGGCAGAGAGTTGTGCCACAAGTTCCTCGGCGTGCTTCACGGCATCCTCTTCTGCTTGGAAATAACGTGCCACCACGATATTGACAGGCAACAGGTCGCAAGTGTAGTCGCGATAAGTGGGGTTCTTCTTGGCTACGAACTTCACCTCTTTCGACTTTTTGTCTGTCTGCATCACCTCCGCAGAAAGCTCCACTTTCCACCCCTCACGAGAGACAAGATAGCAGTCGTCCTGCATGGCATCTTGCCAGTAGCGCATCAGGATATCGTACACATCGTAGGCGCTGGCCAATCCGTCCACGTCGCCGAGGATTTCGAGGAGCGAATCGCCCCATTCCTCGATGAGTGCTTTGGGGGTGCAGTCGGTGGTGAGGACGTTCATCTGCTTCGCCACCTCGTGATACCACTCCTCCACGGCAGCGGAGAAGTGACCGCTGAGTTCACAGAACTCCTGATTGGCATTGATAACCTCGCCAATTTGCTTCTTGTCGCCAATGAGCGAATAGTAGCCTTCGCAGAGCGGAGCGAACAGCTCGGCTTTCAGCGTCGGGCAGTGATGCCAGACGTAGGCGAGGTCTTCGTCCACATCGTGGGCTGGTAGACCACCGTTGAGCTTCAAGTGAGCATAAATGTCGTGGCGCACCTCCGTGTCTTCGGGTGTGATGTAGCGCGATACATTCAGATTGCCGTCGTTGCGCTCGTTGCAAATCTCGGTGTAGGACACGAAACGCGCAAAGTGGGGAACAATCTCGCTATCGTCGAGTTTGTTCTCCGCCTCAAGAGTTTCAAGTATGTCCCAAGTGTCGTAGATGCGGCGGATGTCCTGTTCGCGCAGACGGTTCTTCGCACCGTCCTTGGTGAATCTATTGCGGGCATCAATCATGAAGATGCCCTTTGTGCTATTCGTTTTTGCCTTATCGATAATGATGATACAGGCTGGAATACCTGTGCCGAAGAAAAGGTTGGCAGGAAGCGATATAATGCCACGAATTACGCGGCGCTCTATGAGCTTCTTGCGTATCTTCTCTTCCTCGTTGCCACGGAACAGCACGCCGTTTGGGAGGATGCAGGCGGCACGTCCCTGCGATTTCAGCGACTGGATGATGTGGAGCAGGAAAGCATAGTCCTCATAGCTCGATGGCGGAATGGGAGCCTGGTGTTCTTCTGCGCCCCAGCGACCGAAGGTGTCGTTCAGTTTTACCTCACCCTTAATCCAGCCTTTCTGTGAGAATGGCGGATTGGCAACAGCATAGTCGAAGGTCATGAGCGTGGTGCTGTTCTGCTTGAAGAACGGCTTTTCAATGGTGTCGCCCACCTGAATGTCGGCATCGTCCACGCCGTGCAAATACATGTTCATAACCGCCATGCCTCGTGTGGCTTCGTCCAACTCCTGACCGAAGATAGACACACCATTGTTGGCAAGTGCCTTGGCACGGAGCAACAGCGAGCCCGAGCCACAAGTGGGGTCGTAAATGGAAATCTGCGGGCGTGTGTCCTTGTGTATGCCGATAATCTGTGCCATAAGGCGCGAAACTTCGGCTGGCGTGTAGAACTGACCTTTCTTCTTACCGCTTTCAGCGGCAAAGTTCTTCATCAGATACTCGTAGGCATCGCCGATGATGTCATCATCACCGGCACGGTTGCTGCTGAAGTCAAGAAAATCGCGCTGGAACACTGACACAAGACTGCTCAGTGTGTCAATCTTAGCTTTTCCCGAACCGAGCAAAGCCGAGTCGTCAAAGTCAGCCTTGTCGATGATGTTATTCAGGTCTGGGTTTACCTTGGCTATCTCGCGCAGAGCCTTCTGTATCTCCTCGCCAATGTTAGGTTTGTTCTTCAGCTTCGCTATATCATCGAATGAACAGCCCTCTGGCAGTTCAAAATACAGATCAGGGTCTGACTTCACGCGGTCGCTGATGTATTTCAAGAAAAGCATGGTCAGCACATAGTTCTTGTACTGACTGGCATCCATGCTGCCTCGCAGAATGTTGCAACTCTCCCAGAGGATGCTATATAGTTGTGTCTTCTTAATCGCCATACACAAAAAAACGGAACTCCCAGCGTAGCATCTGTGGGCAGACCAACGCCCAATGCAACTATCGTGGTGTTCCTGAATTATTTGACTCTCGCCGTGATTCTTCTCTTTTTCTAGAGGTCTTTTACAGATATATGATGCATTTGTGGAGTACAAATTTACAACTTCTTAACGAGAATATTGTGTGGTTTTGCAGAATAAATCGTATTTGCCGTATAAATAAGTTGGAAAATGGTAAGAAAAACGCCAAGAATTGGAAGTTTCTTGTCGATAGAGAGAAAAATAGTGCATCGTTTTTGGAATATTGATAGATAGGTGTTTGGACGATGCCGCTAACTGGTACGTTCACGAAGTCGTGGACGGGGAATCTTTCATTGCAAAACGTTTTGTCTTTTTTTCAAAAAACTATGTTATACCTGTTGCGGAATTAATTTAGTGCATACTTAATTCTACCAATAGGCTTATCGTTAATGAAATTTACGTATTCCAACCTGTTAGCGGAATTAATTTAAGTTGATAAATATGAGTAAAAAGTTGCCCATATCGCTGATTCTCAGTATAACCAAGAATTGCTCAAAAACTATCAGACCATCTGGTTTTACATATAACCGCCTAATACTCTGGAAGTTAAGCGCCTGGTGATTGTCAGAAGCCATCTGGATGGTTCTGCAGATGAAAGGAATTGTCAGATGTGAGGAATTCAGACGGCAGGAATTGCATGCGTTGGCAGAATCCTGAAAACAGGAATATGGGTATTACAACATTAAACGGCTAATGACCGATAGAGGTTAAACTTATTGGGCAGACGTCTGACAGCAATTCTGCCCAACAGGGGCAAGCACGTTGCCCATGATGGGCAAGCACGTTACCCCAGTTGGGCAAGCAGCGTGCCCAATTCCTGAACTTTTGTTGTCCTTGCCAATGTTGTTTTTTAGGGGGTGGAGTCCTCTTGGGTTTCGGGAGAATATTGGTGCGTATTCTACATACCTTCGTATATTATTTACAAAGGTAAATATAAAAGATGTGTGTCCGCGGAGTATATATTCTGCAGTAGGTGGTTTGGGGTGTCAGATTCCCGTGTTCTGGTGAAGCATCTGCACGTTTTCGTCCCAGATGTCCTTCAGACTTTCCGTGTCGCCGTCGTCGGCATAGTCGGTAATCGCCAGGATACAGTCGTTGGTAATCTCGCCAACCTCAATTCTCAGTTCGCAGAAGGCGTCGGGATTGGTGTCGTCGTCCCATTTGAAGCGGATGAACTTCTCTGCCTTTTCCTTCACTATGGTTGCCGTCTTCGTGTCTTTGTTCATATACGATGTCCCCCATGTGAATGTCAGCTTGTCGCCTTCCCGCTCCACCTCGTCAGCCATCCATCGTTCCAGTCCGGTAGCTTCGCTGATAATAGGCCATACCGCACTTGGTGATGTAGCGTTGAGTTCATACTCCAGATAGATTCTTTTCATGTCGTCCATAGATAAATAGATAATCTGTGCCAGTGTGTTGACCCCGTCGGTCGTAGATTCTGATGCCTTGACAACAGTTAGTAACGTCCGATTGGGGCATATCTTCAGTTTTATGTTCTATTTTGGGGCAAAAATACAAAAAAAACATTGTAATGAAAGATTTTCTTGAAAATATTTTGGTGGTTTAAATAAAAAGTCTTACCTTTGCACTCGCAAAAAAGAAATGATGGCGGGATAGCTCAGCTGGTTAGAGCGCATGATTCATAATCATGAGGTCCCCAGTTCAATCCTGGGTCCCGCTACAAGTCTTAAGGATGTATCAGAACTTGATGTTTGGTACATCCTTTTTTGTTTTTCGGCGGTCGCAGATGCCGCTGACTGAACCATCCAGATGGTTTCTGACAATTTCAGATGCTTAACAGTCAGAGACTCAGGTTGTTACGTATGAAAATCAGATGGTCTGATGATTTTTTTTGTTTTTCCTCTTTTCAATACTTTTTACGGTGATATTAGCGAGTGTGTCCCCAGCTTCCGGTGGGGATACAAGCAGTTATAAAACATATTAAACCCAAAACGGTCATTAGGCCGTTAAATGTGATATTTTATAACTGCTTGCAGTCTTTTTATAAGGCGTCTTTTGTCCGTTTTTAATTCGCAATAGCTTGCTATTACTCATTAAAAGCCAACCAAAATCCACTCTTCTAAAAATCAAAATCCAAGCAAGCCCTAACGACCGATTTGGGTTAAACCCCAAACGGTCATTAGACTGTTTGGGGTTAAGTTGATTTTTACAGCGGACGGTCGCTTGTTGAGACTTGACTCTTTATGTGCGTTTCGCCGTTGCGGTCCACATATTTCGCCTTTCCTGTGTATTCGCCTCCAGAGTCGGCCATTCTCATGATGCGAGCCTTGCAGCCAGGAGTCTTGCCGTGGTTAGGGAATACACCGTCGGCGTCGGTCTCCTCGAAAGTGAAGTAGGCAGAAAGACCCTCCGGCACCTCTTTGTCGGTGAAGCCCCTCATGCATCGCAACACCTCCTCGGCGGTCAGCGCCCTGTTCCATATCTGCACATCGTCGATGGCACCGTTGAGACCTGCCTTATATACACCGCTTCCGCCGATGCGGATGTCAGCCACGGCGTTGTGGTCTATTCTCTTGTTGTCGGCAGGCATCAGTTCGCGACGTGTCGATTCCGGCATCTGCAGCGGACCAGCCACGAGCCTTCCGTTTATATACACCCTCTGCACCTTCTCCTTGTCTTGCGTCACCATGATGTGCGTCCACACGCCTGCCGGGATGCTGTATCCGTCTGTCGTCATGTCGCCATGACCTTCGATGTCGCCGCCGCAGCCCATCGTGCGATACATTATCTCGTTGGCAGGATGTTCCTTGCCGCTCTTCTCGTCGGTCCATGGCGGACAAACCTGCACCCACAGGTCGCCCCAGTTGTTGAACGGCCATTTGTCGGCTATTGAATTCTTCGACACGATGTTTGTTCCCTGCTTGTCGTGCGTCCAGTCGTCAGCCTTCACCCATAGGGCTACCGAATATTCCAGTCCAGGCAACGCCTCGGCAGGAATTGTCAGCATATACGGGTCGTTGAGCTTGAGCGCCTTCGATGTGGAGGAGAGAGGCGACACCTTCACCAGTCCTCGTGTCATCGTCTGCGATCCGTCGCCGTTGATAGTCATCAGGTCGTAGATTCCATCCTTGTCTATACTCGTGGTGATGGAAGTGGAGTTCTCCGCCTTCGCTATCACCTTGTCCGTCATGGCGTCGATGATTCTCCATTCCTTTGCCGGCGGCATCATGTTGTCCTTATAATATATGGTGAACGCCTCTCCCGGCTTTATCCTTTCGCGGTCGATGGCCGGTGTGCTGTTCAGGGCGTTGTATTCAATCACCCTGTAGTCGCTCCATGCTATGTCAGAGCCCTGCTGTCCGTCCGGCGACACGGCACGCACACCGAATCGGCATTCCCTCTTATAGCCTTCAGCCAGCGGAGCGCCGATCACGTATGCCGCCCATGATTCCGTGGCGGTGAGTAGCTGCTGCGGTCTGCCTTTCTGCTGGAAGTATATTTCGTAATACCAGGTGCCCACCTCGTCGTTGTATGTCTTCTCGTCGCCCTTTTCCTCCTTGGAGGCATAGCGCATCTTGAAGTCCACTGTGTTGTTCCATCCCCGCATCACCTCTATTTCCTTTATCCATGGCTTCACGGTGTTGAACCGCTGTCTGGGGTTGCGGACAGCCATCTCGCCGATGTTCATCACATAGTCATCGCCCGTGCCTTCCACTACGATGCCCATCATGGCTACCTCGTCGCCGGCTTTCAGTCCCAGCTTTTTCAGAGGCGTCTTGAATGTGGTCCATGTGTTCTCCCTTTTTGCTGCAGGCAGCGCTATCTCCTTGTATTCCGACGTGTTGCCTTTGAGCGCCACGAAGAGTCTGGCGTGTGTGTCCCTGCCTTTCGGCATCTTGTATGTCAGCGACAGTTCATAAGAAGGCTCCGTCAGCAACTTTGTCTTGAAGAGTTTTATGCGTGAGAACTTCGTCGCTCCGTGCAGCTGTAGACACGAACCGCCGGTGTAGCTGTCGTCCCACGACAGTTCGGCATTGACAAACGAGCCGATGTTCTCTGCCGTAGTCCGGTCATCCTCGTCGGTTATCCAGAAGCGCCATGTCGGCAGGTAGTCCTGGGTGTTGAGGTTATACCATTTGGAGTCGAAAGCCACCTTCCCGTCCTTGTAGTAGTGCAGTCCGTTGCCCAGGTTGAAACGGGTGACAAACGGCACCTGCTGTATCGTTGACTTTGCCGTCAGCAGACGGGCAAGTCCGTGGAAGGTTCTGAGGTCAGCGTTAGACAGTGAGCAGTCTGTACGTACCTCCGGCAGCAGGGCAGGGTTGCGGTAGCCGCCGGAGAACGACAGTTCCTGTTTCAGCAGATACGCCTTCTGGATGATGACGTCAGCCGTGCCGTCGTCGGTAGCGCTCTGGTGAAGCAGGTTCTGCGAGTGTGCTCCCCATACGCCCACCGAGATGTCGTTGTTCACGAGGTCCTGCCAATGCTTGTTGTTCCAGGCACGTCCCTGAATGTCGAATCCTGCGTAATAGTCGTAAGGACTTCTGCCCAGCGACCGTGCGTATTTTGCCGACGCCTTAAGAATGTCGTCCGTCCAGTTGTAGTTGGCGAAAAGGCGGTCTGTGGCGATGCTGTCTTTCGTGCCGAACATCCTCTTGTTCTGTTCGCCGAGTCCGCAGTCGAGCGACAGCTCTCCATTGTCGTCGGTCACATCATACCATTGCAGTTCGAATGTCCATCCAATGTCCTTCGCCTTGCGGTGGACGTCGATGAAGAAATCCTGCAGCCGCATCATCGTTGCCTTGTCGGAATTGAATTCCGAATTCACTCCCAGGGCGTTGATGCCGTAGTATTTCATCAGGCGGGCAAGTTTCAGAGAGTTCCTGAACGAACCGTCGGTGTTTCTCTCCGCCAGTTTCATCAGCGTCTGCGAATAGTCCGCCTTCACGGTGTCGCCTACTTCGGCATCCCAAGGCACCGAGAGCACGCATCCCACCGTGACACCATTCTTAGCTGCAGCATCGCTGATGCCAGCCGACACTCTCAGCCATGGTGCCGACCAGTTGCCGTGGGTGTCGATATACTGCCACATAGAGAAGTTGTCGCCCTCAAAGCAGTAGCGGGGCAGAGCCTTCCATTTCGTCGTGGGGTCGTCGAGCGGTGTCCACAGGAACATCCTGCGCTCAGCCTTCACGTCGTTTCTTACCTGATAGTCACCGTCGGTGATGCGCTTGAGCGGACGCTGGCGCGAGATGAAAAACTCGTCATCGATTCTTGACAGACCGCAGGGTGGGGTGCCCGGCTGCCAGGAGTCGAAGAATCTGTAAAGGTCCTTCCAGTTTATCTCTTTCTTCTCTCCTCCCACAGTCACCTTCTCAAAGTCGAATTCGTGTTTTGGAGTGCGTTGTGCCGTTGCCGTCATACATGTTATGAGGGCAACGGCGATAGTGGTGATGGTGTTCTTCATGCGTAAATAAATTATTGCCGTTTCACAAGTTTACAGACTTGTCATTTCTTCTTCATGTCGATGACCAGTTTGCCCACGTAGATGCCGCTCTTGCCGTTCTGGTCGTTACCGATGCTCTTGCCGTCGAGGTTCTTGGCATATTTCAGCTCTTTGAACATGGAATGAGAGTGACCGCCGAGCACGAGGTCGATGTTGCGTGTCTTTGCCATCATCACCTTGTCGTTCATGGCGTCTTCGTTCCATCCCAGATGCGAGAGACATATCACGATGTCGCATTTCTCCTTCAGCTTCAGATAGTCGGCAGTCTGCTGCGCCTTCTCCACAGGGTCGAGATATTTCACTCCCGGACAGTTCTTTGCCGACACCAGTCCGTCGAGCTCCGGCGAGAGTCCGAACACTCCGATTTTCATTCCGCCTCTCTTTATGATGGTGTAAGGCTTCACGATGCCCTCCAGACAAGTGCCGCTGAAGTCATAGTTGGCACATACGATGGGGAATTCCGCCATCTTGAAGATGCGTGCCATGTTTTCGATGCCGAAGTCGAATTCGTGGTTTCCGATGGTAGCGGCATCATAGCCCATCATGTTCATGAGACCAATCTCCACGTCGCCGCGGAACATGGAATAGTATGGCGAACCCTGTGAAAAGTCACCGCTGTCGAACAGCAGCAGCTGCGGATTGGCAGCCCTTTGCTCCTTCACCATCTCCAGACGGCGCAGGAATCCGCCGCGTCCTGCCACGAGAGTGTCTTTGAGAGTGGTCTTCAGAGGCATTACACAACTGTGGGTGTCGTTGGTGTGGAGAATCACCAGCTTCTTTATCTTCGCCGATGCGCAACTGATCGTGGCGCACATCAAGGCGATAAGGAATATCTTCTTGTAGTTCATAGTGTCGTGGTTATTTGTTTCTTACGAATCTTCCCTCTACATTGGCATCGATTACGATGCCCTTTGCCGAGGCTTCCTTGAAATATCTGATGATGAGGTCGCGCACGTTGTTCTTTTTGCCGTCAGGATTCTTCACGTCGGTCTTGCTCTTGAAAGCCACCATCCTGTCGTTGCCCTCAGCCACATAGTCGAGAGTGGCGATGCGGTACACACGTTTAGGGTCCACCTCCTCGCCGTTTATCTTCAGGCTCAGCAGATGCAGGTCCTTGTCCATTACTGCCGCCACACCGTGGCTCACGCCCTGGCCGCCCCATCCTGCCATCTGCTGGAAGAGTTCCGTCACCTTCTCGCCGGTCAGCGAACAGAAGCAGAGCTTGTTTTCAAACGGTGCCACATCGAGCACATCGCCATACGTGATGTTTCCTTTTGGGAAAGCCGCACGTATTCCGCCAACGTTGTATACTGCGAAGTCTGGCTTCTCGCCGAAGTCCTTTCCGCTCCAGAGCAGTATGTCGGAAAGGAGGTTAGACAACGGACTCTCCGGCTGGTAGCTCTCAAGAGCCTTTGCCGTCTTGCCCACCACCGGACCCATCACGCTGTCCACTTGAGCTCTGAATGGAGCTATGAAGGCTTCCGACTTGGCATCAGCCTTGTCGTATCTGCTGTCGATCAGGATGCGGCTCCTGTCCACGTTCTGCATCTCATAATGGGAGACGCAAGAGGCAGAAAGCATCGTAGCCGCCGCGACAAATGTAATTGATAACTGTTTGTTCATACTTATATATTTTTGTGTCTTCTTTGTCTTATGCTGAGGTGCAGCATATCTTATCTTTGCAAAGATAAAAATATAAAATGGCATTTCCAACCGAAATGCCATTAATTAGTATTATCTTTTGCTTATCGTGCCGTCGTTGGCAATAGTGAGCTTCGGATTGCTGAAGTCAGCATTCGTCAGACTCCGTATCTCTTTCGCCACAAGGTTCAGAGGATCGCGGCGCGGACCCTTGCCGCGCTGCTGGATGAAAGAGTTTATCTTTCCGCCGACGAAAGTGCCGTCGGCTGCGTTGACGGTGAGCTGCAGCACCGGAGCATAACCCGATATGCCGCTGATGTTCACGCCGTATGGAGTGCAGAAATTGCCGAGACTGTATGCTATGAAATGATTCTTGTATAGTTCCACAGCCCTTACCACATGCGGTCCGTGGCCATACACCACGTCAGCGCCGTTGTCTATGCAGAAGTGGGCGAAGTTTCTCAGGTCGCCGCGGTTCTCTCCGAGGAACATCTCCTTGCCCTGTGGCAAGTGCTTGTGTGCCGTACCCTCCGCTCCGCCGTGGAACGACACTATCACGATGTCGGCATTCTCTCTGAGGTTGCCGATAATCCTCTTCACGTTCTCCAGGTCGGCATGCTTCAGTGTGTAAGAGTTGTGGCCGAAGGCGCAGAATCCGTATCTTACGCCGTTGCGTTCCACTATCGCACTCTCCTTTCTTCCGCCGATGCCCGAATATGCTATGCCGTTGGAATGGAGAGTGGCCTCGGTGGATTTTACGCCGTCGAGTCCGAAATCGAAGGCATGGTTGTTCGCCATGCTCATGAAGTCGAAACCGGCATCGGCAATCAGTTTGCCGTAGCGGGTTGGCACACGGAAGGAGTAGCTGAATTTGCCACCCTTCTTCGTCGTCTCCCCCTCATCGGCGAGGGCGCCCTCCATATTTCCTGCCGCCACGTCGGCAGCTGTCAGGATGCTGTCCACATCCTTGAAGAGCGTGGCACCGTCTTTCTCCGGCAGACGGCTGTCGGGGAATGTAGTGCCTGGCATGATGTCGCCCACAAAGGCGAGGTTCAGTGTGCCGCCCTTGGCTTTTCTGTCAGATGTCATACTTGCCGCAGGTGCCTGCTTTCCCTTGTCGGCAGGAGCCTTGGCTGCTATAGTGTCGGAAACGCCAACGGGCACAGAGCCTTTGCGCTCGGTGCCCGTTGAAGTGCAGGCGATGGATATCCCTGCAATTATCATCAATGAAGCTAATGCTTTCATAAGAGATTTTTATAGTATACGTGTGTTATTGAGTAATCCTTCTTGCGCCCACATATCGGCGAGAGTAGTAAGGCTCTGTGCTCTGGCTTACCTTCACACCTTTTATGCTGGCGTGGATGAAACTGAAGTTGCCGTTCATCGGGTCGTAGTCAACCACGATTCCCACGTGGCCGATACCCTTGCCGGAACGGGGACTGGTGAAGAACACGAGGTCGCCGGTCTGCAGATTGCTGCTTGCCACAGCCTCGCCCTGGGTGTATTGTCCGCGAGAAGAACGGTTGAGGTCTATTCCCATCTGCTTGTAGAGATAGCTCGTGAATCCAGAGCAGTCGAAGCCGCCGGGACCCGATGCTCCTGAGCGATAGCGTGTGCCGATGAGCGAGAATGCCTCGTCCATGAGGTTTTCCATTGAAGCAACGTCGTAGTTGTCCACATTGCCGTCTTCCGAATACAGGAAGTCATAGTTGTCGATTTCGTCTGTCTGGTCGTTATCGTTGTCTGGCAGCTGTGCGAATGTCGGTGTGACAGCCACGAACAATGCTGCGAGAGCGATCTTGATGCTTTTTTTAATGTTCATATTCCGTTTTCGTTTTTTTTATGCGCCGTCATCTTGCCTGTTTTCAGGCAGACACAAAAGAAGACCATACCCATACATGTTTCATGTGGGTTCACTCTTGGGTGTGACGATGGTTCATTAAGCGCATTAGGTTCTGGCCTGCCGGGCTTGGAATCGGGATGACAATAAACGACATTATCCTTCTCCCTGCTGACTTTCGGCAGCCATTTTAATTAGTTTGCGGTACAAAGATAATAAAAAAAAGCGACTTCACAATGCCTTTTACATCTTTTCAAGTCCATGCCTTCAAGGGGTTGCAATGTTGTGAAATTTTCTTAGTCACTGATTTTTAGCGATTTAGCTTTATGTCGTGCAGTTTTTACTTTAAGTTTTTCTTTTAATATTCGTTAACAACGATTGATTAACAAATATTGCAGCGTCGGTGTAAATGTAGAAAGGAACAAGCAAAAACAAAACAGGCTGGCGCATGTTGGGGATATTGATCAGCTATACTGGTATATTGTGCAAGTAAGTGTATTTATAATTAACTTGAGGAGTGTATAGACACTCGTATCAGCTTATATTATTCCCCTGTTGATACGGACCCCATAAAGAATTCTGTATGAAAAGATCCTTGCCCAGTTGTTTTTATGTTATTTTATGCGCCAGCCTTTTAGTTATGTTTCAATACCAAACAGCCGATTTGGGCTTAACCGGTAATTTCTTCTTCGAGGTCTCCGTCTTTTTCCTCCCAGATGTCCAATTTTGTATCTGGTTTCGTTGTAGGATTCCAATGCATGTTTCGTGATGCTGTAAGAATGCAATTGTTTAAATCGCAATGTATTACCGTAATTTCCGGTTTAATATATTTTTTCTTCATTGATATGTATCGTTTATTATGTTCCCATCGGTCATCAGGACTTTCTGGATGATGCTAATCCGTTGTCGCCTGATGACCGTTGGGGGATTGTAATTATGAATTCTGTTACTGTGGTTACTTCACTACAACTTTCTTGCCGTTCATGATGTAAACGCCAGATAGGTTTCCTGACATGCTGTTCATGCGCTGACCGAAGATGTTGTAAATTTTGGCATCCCCAGAATTGCTGTCAGCAGGTGTGATGATGATTCTGTTTGTATCACCTTCTTTAACGGAGAAGCTAAGAGTTTTGGCATCTTCATTGTTTACCCAAGTTGGAGTAATCCAGCAGCGGTAGCCCTTCATCCAATGACTCTTTGTGAGATGATACATCTTGCCTTTGTTCCAGATGTACTGGTCAGCCTCGAGATCCTGATGTGGATTATAACTGCCATAGAAATTCAAATCTGTCAGTCCCCAATTGGTTGTGATGCTGGCATCTATTGGGCTGAATTTCACATTGGCTGGAGTTTCAAAATTATCAGAATATGTGAAGTTTACACCTCCACCTTGTAGTACCTTGTCTACAACATATATCTCTCCATTGATTTCACCAGCGTCAATAGTGTTGTATGAAGCTTTCTTGTGGTTTTCAACTGTATTGTCGTCTATCCATATTATATATGGCGTGTGGGCATGCAGGAATATTCCATCCGGATTGGCTGTGGAGGCCTTTGCCGCATCGTCGAAACCAATTACAAGATTGCTTCCCTCTGCATATACACGGTCAGCCTGTGCAAGTTGGGCTTTTTCTCCAAATGCATTGATGAATTGCTCTTTAGTTAGAGAAACCGGCAATATGAGAGAGTTCCAGTTGTCTCCCACGAACGTGCGCTGGAAATACATAGTCAGGTTATTCTTGTATTTCTTGTCCTTTTTGTCTGTGATATTAATAGTTTCCTGCAATACCAGGTCCTGCTTGCAGTCATCAGAAGGTTCGTCCACATCCGGTGTTCCGTCACCATCCTTGTCGTTGCGGAGCAAGAGTCCATATACAGCAAGACCATTTAGCGCTTTCACGCCAGCGCCTTCTGTGATTGCCACTTCATCGTAATCGCTCTTCGGACTGATGAATATATAGCCCTTATCACCCAGAGTGATGACATTGGCGCCGAGAACGCTCCAGTCGCTGAATGTCTCAACAGGCTCCTTCACGCCTGTCTTGTATGTTTTCACCACGATGGCGCCGGCCACATCGAGTCCCAGACCGACAACTTCCTTGTTTACTACAACCACGAGCTGCTTGTTTCGTGTAGCGGTAACGCCCAATTTGATGGCAAGTACAGATCCAGATGCCACTCCTAATCCTGTTGGGAATATTGTTTTTGTTTCGAGAGAACCGTCAATGCTGTTTGTGATGTCTTTCAGACCGTTGCCGGCTTGTACAAGACCTATGGACTGAGTTCTGTCAGGGTTGATGCTTGCATTATGCTTGTCGAATGATACGATTTCAGCTCCATCCAGTGGGTCGTCGAGAATCACATTCTCATCTGCTGTATAAGCATAATAGATGTTCATTACGCTGAGATCAGCGCCAAGCAGACCAGTTGAGTAAAGACGGATTTCATCGAAACTATTGCCAGCAGGAATCTTGATTCCGTATCTCAACTTGTGGGTGTCCTGATTACCGATGAGTTTTGCAGAAACTGCTGCTGATGTGATATTGCCTTCAACCTTTTTGCCATCCTTGTAAACTCTCACATTCATCAACTTGAGCACGTCGGCACTAAGAGCGCTGCCCTTGGCTGTCACAACGAAGCCTGCCTGGATGGCAGATGAACCGTCAGAGATGAGTCCTTCTTTCTTCTTGATGCTGCAGATGTATGAATCACCGATGGATACACCGCCGAAATATGAGGCATAGCTGTTCGGGTCGGGTGATATGATATTTGCAGAGTTCTTTACTATAGACAGAATGTTTATGCCGGCATTGTTGCCATCGCCAAGCTCATATACAGGATTCTTCGGGTCCGCATTATACAGTATGGATTCCTTCTTTGATTCAGGACTATTTTCTGTAGAGTTGTTATAGTTTATGGTGATTGTCTGATAGCAACCATCCTTGTTTGTCAACTTCATCACTACAGTAACTTTCTCGTTAGTATCTTCCTTGTAACTGTTGGTCTGGCTGAAGTCGATGGTGTTGTCTGAATCGTTGAATTTCACATTAGGGTCAGTCGTCCTTTCGATGCTCCATTTTGCATCAGGATAGTTTGTCTTGTCCCAATTGAGCTGATAGTGAGAGTCGCAGTTGCATAGGTCGAGACTTGCAGTAGGACTCATTTCGCACTTGTGGCCAGCATCCGTCGGCTCGGGGATGATGAAGGCGTATTTGGCAATGGTAACAACTCCAACTGCAACACCCGGCACCGTGATCTTTATGCCGGAGAAATCACATGGGGCCTTGATAGAAACTTTTTTATCACCTCCTGACAGGGCAACTGACAGAATCGTAGTATTTATGGCTTTTTCATATAATTTATTGCCGTTTTTGTCGAGTAGGGTGATGACAGGGGTTACTCCGGCACCAAGTAATTTACCGTCCCAATAAACGAAACCAGCCTCGGTTCCTTTGGGGAAAATTTGGCTTGTATTTCCTACTTTATTAGCTATGACCTCGGCATGACCAGAAGGACCTACTTGTAGAACGGCAGAGATGGTTGCTCCATTACTGAGGTCCTCGTCTATAAGATTATTCTTGTTTACAAGGTCAGTCGTATTTGCCGTCAAAGAAATGCTATTATCATAGCCTTTGATGCGTTCTGTTGTCAATGGGTATTCAATATCTCCAACAAATGCATAGTATATTTTAAGATCCTTAACGACATCAAGATTGATACCGTTTGTATTTATGAGGGCTATCTCGTCGTAGTCTTCTGTAGGTTGAGAAGCTGCAACAATGTCAACGGCGTTGTTTCCCAAATTCACGCTGCCCACTGAAAGGTTTAGTATGGTAAAGCCGAGCTGCTCAATATCAGAAGTCAGCAATTCCTTGCCGTCTCTGTAGAAACGAATCTTATATCTGTCCTTTAGTACTTCGAGTTTCAATAAGTTGGAGGCATCAGAAATTTTGAAACCCGCCTTTGTGTTTTTGTCAATGTAGTGTTTCATGTCCTTGACGGCAACAATTGGTGAACCGGCAAGAAGTGTAACGCCTGCTACACTTGGAATAGAGTAGTGGTTGGTAAGATCTTCATCACATAAGTTGGAAAGATTTACCCCCCCCCGAACCAACGCTTATACCATCGATCAAGCGACTTACCATACAGTTGTGGCCAACGAGCGCCATACGCTTTATGAGAGTGTGGCGAGTCGTTTCTGTTGTAGTGTTTCCCTTGTCGTAGTAGGTGTTAGCCTGTCCTAACGCGTTGAGAGGTAATAGCGCAAAAATAGCGGCAGTCATTAAAGCTGCTTTAATTTTTTTGAAAACCATAAGTGTTATAAATTAATATTTGAATGATGATTATTGCTACATGTACCAGTCCTTTTTATTGGACTCTTTAGTATATTGAAATGCTTTATTTACCGACTTCCAAAATTATCCTTTATAGTAATGTTAAGTATAAGAAATTGATGCTTTATTGATATTCTTTAATTTCAAGCTGCAAAATTATATAAGTGTATATAAATGACCAAAAAAATATTTGTTAAAAGTCTTGATTTATTTCTTTTATATTGTTTTAATCAAGAAGAATTAATCGTATTTTAACCAGTTGGCGGAATTAATTTATGTTGACAGATATGAGTAAAAGTTGTAAATATCGCTTGATTCTCAGTAAAATCAAGAATTGCAGAAAAACTGTCAGACCATCTGGTTTTTTGTCGTAATATCCTGACAAACAAGTAGTTGACCACTTTACGATTGTCAGCCAATTGTCTGGATGGTTTTGCTGATGGAAGGAATTGTCAGATAGCATGAATTGCATACGTTGGCAGATGTCTGACTGCAATTCTGCCCATCCGGGGCAAGCACGTTGCCCATGATGAGAAAGCAGCGTACCCCAGTTGGGCAAGCACCGTGCCCAATTTTAACCCCAATCGGCCATTAATAAGTGTGCACTAATTTAATTCCGCCAACAGGTTGTTTTAAGAGAATTGTTGCATTTCTGGACTTTGTTATTTATAGAACATTTTCAAAAAACGTTTTTCGTTTTTGCCGTTCCGAGATTCGTTTTTGCCAGTATTATATAAAAAAGACAAGAGGTAGAACCGCGGAATCCGCAGGTCCAACCTCTTGCCGGTATTTTTTTTCAGTCTGTTGTCCCGTTGTGGGCAGTCAGTATTATTTCACCTGGATTACGAGATACTTGCTTGTGCTCCAGAAGATGTCAGGGTTCGTGATGCGCAAAACATACTGGTCTTTGGCATCTGTGGTGAGCGAGTAGCTGCTCGATGGGTGCATGGTGAGGATTTTTGCCGATTTGGAATACAGTTTGATTTCCTTCTCCACGCGGATATCTATCTTGGTGAAGTAGCTCTTGTTGAAGTTGCCCTGCAGCACCTTGCCCTTCACGAGTATGTTCTGCGCCTTGAGTTCCTTCTTCGTACCGAAGGCAAACCATGCCGTGTTGAGCTGCTTGTCCTGCGAATTGATGGTCTGGGTCTTCTGTTCGCTCTCCGTCTTGAGATCGCTCATGTTCGTGTTCAGGTCGCTGATGGTCTGGTCAAGCTCGGCGATGTGTATGTCTTTGGCGGCAAGTTCGGCACGCAGCTGCTTCAGCTGTTCGTCCTTTTCCTCCATCTGCTTTATGAGATTGTCAACGGTGCGCTTCAGTTCGCTGCTCTTGAAAGAGCTCTCTCTCATCTGCTGCTGCAGTTTGGCGATGAGCTCGCGGTTCTGCTGCATGCGCTGCTGTATGAACTGGATGTTTTCTTTTATCTGCTCCTGCTTGTTCTGTCCCTCGCCCTCTTTGGCTATGGTGACACGCTCTTCAGCCTTGTTGATGGCGCGGAATCCCTCTTCCACGTCGTTGAGCATTCCCACCATGTCGTTTATCTCCTGGTCGCGCTGGGCGATGATTTTCTGAAGTGAGTCGTTCTGTACTATGTTAGACAGTTCGCCCGTTGCCTTCTCGTTCTTGCAGGCAACTATCGTCGCCAGGCAGAACACGATAAATAGAATCTTTTTCATGAGTATCTTATTTTCCGTTCTTTTACTTTTCTTGTTGTTAAGCTCTCTTTCTAAAGTTATATTGGGGTTACCTTTTTATTCTCCTTGTTCTTCGTCTTCGGCAGGGGCAGGTCGGTTGCCTCTCCTTTCCTTCTTCTGCCTGTTCTCCTTCTTGTCCTTCTTCTCCTCCGGTTTTCCGGCGAGCACGATTACGAATTCACCCTTCGGCGGAATCTCCTCGAAATGTGCTATCACCTCGTCGAGAGTTCCTCTGACGCTCTCTTCGTGTATCTTAGATATCTCGCGGCAGGCGCTCACCTGTCGGTCACCGCCGAAATATTCGGCAAACTGCTTGAGCGTCTTCACCACACGGTATGGCGACTCATAGAAAATCATCGTGCGCGACTCCTCGGTGAGGCTCTCCAGACGAGTGGCTCGTCCCTTCTTCTGAGGCAGGAAACCCTCGAAGCAGAAACGGTCGCAGGGAAGTCCCGATGCCACTATCGCCGGCACGAATGCCGTTGCGCCAGGCAGACACTGCACCGTGATGCCGGCAGCCACTGCCTCTCTGGCGAGATAGAAGCCAGGGTCGCTGATGCCGGGAGTGCCGGCGTCGCTGATGAGAGCCACAGTCTGTCCACCCTTCAACCGCTCCACGATGCCGGCAGATGTGCCGTGTTCGTTGAACTTGTGGTGTGCCATAAGCTGGTTCTTTATCTCAAAATGCTTCAGCAGGATGCCCGATGTGCGGGTATCCTCGGCAAGCACCAGGTCGGCCTCCTTCAGGATGCGGATGGCGCGAAGCGTCATGTCCTCCATATTGCCGACAGGCGTCGGCACGATATACAATGTTCCCATATGAGCCACAAATATAAGGATATTAATCAGGAGGAGCAAAAAAACTGATAGTTTCTTTGCAATTTTTAAAACGTCTTTGTACTTTTGTGCTCAAATGAACAATAATTTAGCAGGGGAGACACACCGTCCCGGAAGGATAGAAGTGGTGTGCGGCTCTATGTTTTCCGGAAAGACAGAGGAGCTGATAAGGAGAATGAAAAGGGCCAAGTTTGCCAAGCAGAAAGTGGAGATTTTCAAGCCGTCGCTCGACACCCGCTATTCCGATGTGGATGTGGTGAGCCATGACCAGCATTCGATACCGAGCACACCGATAGACTCATCGTCTACCATCGCCTTGCTCTCGTCGGACATTGATGTGGTGGGTATCGACGAGGCACAGTTTCTCGACGATGGAGTGGTGGACGTGTGCAACGACCTTGCCAACCGTGGCGTGAGAGTCATCGTGGCAGGGCTCGACATGGACTTCCAGGGCAAACCCTTCGGTCCGATGCCGGCTCTGTGTGCCATTGCCGACGAGGTGACAAAGGTGCATGCCATCTGTGTGAAATGCGGAGCGTTGGCATATATCAGCCATCGGCTCGTGGCAAACGACAAGCGTGTGCTCCTGGGCGAGCAGATGGAATATGAACCATTGTGCAGGGAGTGTTACCAACGCATCGTGAATGACAACGAGCTGCAGGGACGCTGATTTTGGGCAGGACGCATGGTGGTGTCGGGCCAGTTCTATAAATAAGGTGTCGCTCGCCGGATATAAAACAATGGTGTGACTTGTAATAATAAAAAAAGTATAAAAGCTTATGTTGGAGAAAGAGATTACTTTCGACCGCTTTGTGCGAATACTTGGTATCGTGCTTCTTGTGGGCGGCGTGTTGTATACGATGAATTTCCTGAGCAGCGTGCTCCTGCCATTCTTCGTGGCTTGGCTGCTGGCATATCTGATGTATCCGATAGTGAAGTTCGTGCAGTATAAGCTGCATGTGCCCACCCGAGCCCTGTCCATTATCGTGGCGCTGGTGTTCGTGCTTGCTGTTATCGGTGGAGTGTTCTATCTCATCATTCCGCCGATGATAGACCAGTTTGAGAAACTCGGCGACATCGTGATGCAATATGTCAAGCAGGGTACCAACGGCGAGAGTTTCCAGGCTGTGGTGCAGCAGTGGTTGCATGACAACAGACAGGCGATAGAACAGGTGTTCAAACGCAAAGACGTGTCAGATGCCATCAAGTCGGCGATGCCGAAACTCTTCAGCGTGCTCGGTCAGACGGCAAACGTGATATTGAGCATCGTGGCGTCGCTGATAACGCTGCTCTATATGTTCTTCATCCTGCTCGACTATGAGTACCTCTCATCGAGCTGGATAAAGATATTCCCCAAGAAGGTGCGCCCGTTCTGGCAGTCGCTGATGAAAGACGTGGAGCGCGAGCTGAACAGCTATATTCGTGGACAGTCGCTCGTGGCGCTGATAATGGGAATACTCTTCTGCATAGGTTTCACGATAATCGACTTCCCGATGGCTATCGGTCTGGGAATACTGATAGGCATCATGGATCTCGTGCCATATCTGCATACCTTCGCCCTGATTCCAACGGCATTCCTCGCATTGCTCAAGGCTGCCGACACTGGACAGAACTTCTGGGTGATACTGGCGAGTGCCGTGGCGGTGTTCTGCATCGTGCAGGTGATAATAGACATGGTGGTGACGCCGAAGGTGATGGGAAAGGCGATGGGACTGAATCCCGCCATCCTGCTTCTTGCCCTCTCTGTGTGGGGCACGTTGCTCGGATTCATCGGACTTATCATAGCCCTGCCGCTGACAACGATATTGATAGCCTACTATCAGCGATATGTCACAAAAGACAAGGCGGCAGAACATACCGATGCCGAATCTACAGAAGTCGCGGATGACGCAGCCACTGCTGCTGCTGCAACCCCCAAAGATAATTAAAATACCTTTGTCATAATACAACGGTATTAAAGAAACGACAAGAGCCTGCATGCAGTCGATGAAATACTGCTTGCAGGCTTTTGTCGTTTCTGGGGACCAATGATATCAGATGATTGTCAGACGAATATCAGGGTGTATGAGATTGTCATGCGAATATCAAGGTATATCCCATATACACCAGGTGGGCGCAGATGGCTGCCACAATACCGCCGATGGTGTGGGCGATGATAGCCTTTGGAGTCAAGTCGCGATAGCCCAGAGAGTCGAGCATCGCAGTGTGGGTGCTCAAGAATCCGCTCCAGCACATACCGATTGCTGTGAATACCGCAATGGCGTTGCCATCTACCCATCCGTGCTCAATGAAACCTGGCACCAGGCTCAATGCAGCGCCTACAGCTCCGAGAGCGGTGATAGGGAATGCCACGAGATGTGGATCGTTGAATCCGAAGAGCCATTCAAACACGAAGTTTATCTTATAGGCAAGGGCTGGAAGCAGTTCCACACCCTGATATGCCGAACCGTCGTATCCGTTGGCACCTTCGCCGAAGGTGAACATCATCACGAACGTAGAGATGATGAGCACACCGGGGATGATGGCAATACCCACATCCACACCGCTTCGTCCACCGTCGAGCAGACCGTCGAGCAGACGGATGAATACAGGCTTCTTCGGCTTGTCGCTCTCTTCGGCAGCCATTTCCTCCTCTTCTATTTCAACGGCATTCTCATGGGCATACTGAGGGAAAGCCTTCAGTATGAAACGCTGCATGAGACGGGTGGAGCAGACACATCCGCAGCAGGCTCCGAAGAGACCGATGAATGGTGCCGCATAGAATCCGCTGCCCACCATGAACACCATCACCAGAAGACCCATACCGAATGCCGTTCCAAAGTTGGTGAGGGAAATATACTGGTATTTCTTGAAGAACGAGGCGAATCTCTTGTCGTTGGCAAGTGATATGATGGCGGGGTTGTCTGAGAGGAACGTCATCACGGCTCCCAGCGATGACACACCGGGGAGATTGAACACCGGTTTCATCAGCGGGCGCAATAGCTTCTCAAGCAGGCTCACCACGCCGAACTCCACGAATACCCTGCCCAAGGCTCCCGTTATCACGCAGATGCTCATGAGATAGAACACAGTGTTGATCAGCAGGTCGTGGGCGGTCTTCATTATAGTGTTGAGCATGTTGGGAACTCCCATCACATAGCCCAGATATCCGAACAGCGCCACTACGATGAGGACGCACAAGCAGCCATTTGGCAGCAGACTTCTTTTCTTGGTCTTGTTTTCCATATTCCTTTTTGTTGATGTCTTAGGTATTGGATTTATTCTGAATAGGTTTTCTTGGTTTTTTGTCGTCCGGGCATTGCGAAATCTGCTATTGTTGACAGATGCGCTGTTGCCATGACATTATCAATAACCCATTTTGAACAGGTCGATCTTTGCCGATACGCCAGCCTGAATAGTCAGTCTGTCGTTGAGCATCGTGCCGTCAGGGTTTGTGTTCTTTCCGCTGGTGTGTGCCACACCGAGGTTCACTCTGAAGTTCTTCTTGTTCTTTACAGGGAAGAACTCCAGACCGCCGCTCACCGTGGTCAGCTCCGAGCCGGCCATCACGTATTTGTCGGCATCGGTGTCAGTCTTGTTCACATCGTAGGTCACTTTGCCGTAGATGTTCAGCATGGGAATCACGCCGTATATCAGGTTTGCCATCACAGAGCAGTCTTTGAAGAAATATGTCTGATGGCTGGCAGCACGGTTCATCAAATCCAGTTCCAGCGTCACCGGTCCCATGTTGAATCGGTTGCCCAATGCTATGTATGAAATGAATTTGCTCGGTTCGTATTCCATCATGTTGAGAGAATAGGTGGTGCTCCAGATGCCGTGAGTGCCGGTCCAATAGAGGTTGTAGGCAAACATGTCGTGTCTGTCGGCGGTGGCAAAAGAGCTCTCGCAGAACTGTGCGAAGAAGGTGTCGTTGCCACTGTTAGAGGTGTAGGCACCGTTTACACCGAATTTGAAGCAAGCCACGTTGTTCCAGAATTCAGATGCCGTATAGACGTCGATAGGAGCTTTCTCATATTCGTATCCACCTATCCATACTATCTCCTTACCGGCAGAAACTCCCCAGTTCTTGTTCGCCTGGTAGGTTACATACATCCAGTCTGTTGCCTGGAAAATGTCGTTTCTTTCGATTTTCTTGTTCAGTCGCTGTCTGAAGGCGAAAGAAACCTTCTCGTTGATTTGTCCGTCAACGAAGACGTTCAGCTGGTCGCCTTTGAATCCAGAGTGGTCATGCCTCAGTTCACCGCCAACCCTGTCGTTGTAGAAGCCCACCTTTGTCTCGGCTCCGATTTTCAGTTTCGGTGCAGTTTCCTGCGCCTGTGTCGGCAATGCGCATAGGGCAGCGATTGCCAATAAAGGAAAATGTCTCATATTTAATTTATAGTTTTATCATGGTGTGTTTTCAGCAAGAAAATATTATGTTCCTGTCACAAGAACATTGTATTTTCCTTCTAAGAATATTGTGTCTTTCTCGTAAGAACATTGTGTTTCTCCCGTATGAAGTTGCAAATGTATAATAAAAGGAAAAATATTCCAAACGATATAGCAAGAAAATACGTCAGAATAAAAAAATCATTAAAATATTTGGTTGTTTGACAGAAAAGTCATACCTTTGCACTCGCTTTTGATAACAAAGCAAATACGGAGATCCGCTAGCTCAGTTGGTAGAGCACAACACTTTTAATGTTGGGGTCTTGGGTTCGAACCCCAAGCGGATCACTTGGGGAGGTTTCTAAGCCTCCCTTTTTTGTGCCTTGTAGTATCGTAGTATTTGTAGTATCATAGTTTTTTTATTTGTAGCATCATGATGTCTTGTGATGCTGATGAAAGAAGGAAGGCACATGGAAACAACAAGAGATATTAATGTTTCGGTTGCAGGCAACGACAGCAACAGACTGGCAAACGGGAAAGAGTATATGGAAAAAGAAAACAGAATAATCATGCTCGGCACGGGTAGCGCCACGGTGACTCGCTGCTACAACACCTGTTTCGTGGTGGAGTCGGGGAGCGACAGACTGATGGTTGATGCTGGTGGCGGAAACGGTATTCTGGGCCAATTGCCCAAGGCTGGAGTCGCCATCGATGATATCCATCACCTCTTCGTTACACATGCCCATACCGACCACGTGCTCGGAGTGGTATGGGTGGTGAGAGTGATAATGCAGCATGTGCTTGAAAAGCGCTACGACGGGGTGCTCCACGTGTATGGCAACGACAAGGTGGTGGATGTGATAACCGCCATCTGCGGAATGACCCTGCACAAGAAATACAACGCTCTCATCGGTTCGGAGATATTGTTCCACCGCCTTGCCGACGGAGACGGATTCCTGGTGGGCACGATGGATGTGAAATGTTTCGACATCCACTCCAAGAAGGAACCGCAATATGGATTCTCCCTGCGCTTCGGCAATGGTGAAAGACTGGTGTGTATGGGCGACGAACCTTGTTCGGAGCAGACGCTGCAACATGCCGCCGGTGCTGACTGGATGATGTGTGAGGCTTTCTGTCTGTATGCCGACAGGGAGCGCTTCCGTCCATACGAGAAATTCCACAGTACCGCACTCGATGCCGGAACAATGGCAGAGAAGACCGGTGTCAGAAATCTTATTGTATATCACACCGAAGACACCGACCTCGCTCATCGTAAGGAACGCTATACCGAAGAGGTGAAAGAGAATTTCTCTGGCAACGTGTTCGTTCCCGATGATCTTGAAGTGATAAAGCTCTAATGGATTGCCTTTTACGACATAAAGGATAAATCTACGACATAAATTATAGATTTACGACATGCCCCGCCGCGACATAGAGATTGTCATGGCGGGGCATGTTGGTATTTATTTAAGGATGATAATGCATAAAGTATTGCCGGGATGCTGTTACAGGAAAGCTATCGTAAGTCCTGCCATCACGATGCTGACCATCGACATCAGTTTGATGAGGATGTTGAGCGACGGACCGGAAGTGTCTTTGAATGGGTCACCCACGGTGTCGCCAACGATGGTGGCCTTGTGGTTCTCGCTGCCTTTGCCGCCGAAGTTCCCTTCCTCAATCATCTTCTTGGCATTGTCCCATGCTCCGCCCGAATTCGACATGAACACGGCGAGAGTGAAACCTGCCGCCAGTCCGCCGGTCAGCAATCCGAGCACGCCGGCAACTCCCAATACCAAGCCTACCACTATCGGTATCACGATGGCGAGCAGCGACGGGATTATCATCTCCCGCTGTGCGCTCCTCGTGCTTATCTCCACGCAGCGTCCGTAGTCTGGTGTAGCCTTGCCTTCAAGTATTCCCTTTATCTCGCGGAACTGTCGGCGCACCTCCTGTACCATCGATTCTGCAGCACGTCCCACGGCACCCATCGTGAGTCCGCAGAAGAGGAATGCCGCCATGGCTCCGAGAAATGCTCCCACGAGCACTCTCGGGTTGATGAGGTTCACCTGGAAGAAGTTTATGAAGTCTATCGTAGAAGCGTTTGTAGGGTCGAAGATGTTTCCTGCCGCATCCACATATTGCTTGCCGCCCTCGAAGGCTCTCACCATGGCTATCTTTATCTCCTCGATATAGGAGGCAAGCAATGCAAGTGCCGTTAGCGCCGCCGAACCGATGGCGAATCCCTTTCCCGTTGCCGCTGTGGTGTTGCCAAGAGCGTCGAGAGCGTCGGTGCGCTCACGCACAGCCTCGCCCAGTCCGCTCATCTCGGCGTTGCCGCCGGCATTGTCGGCGATAGGGCCGTAGGCATCGGTAGCCAATGTGATGCCGAGTGTGGAGAGCATTCCCACGGCAGCGATGCCGATGCCATAGAGACCGGTGCTGAGACTCTTGGCTGATAGCGACATGTCGAAACCGTTGGCACACAGGTAGCTGAGCATGATAGCCACGGAGATGGTCACCACTGGCACCATCGTTGATATCATTCCCGTGCCGATGCCCTTGATGATTACCGTGGCAGGTCCTGTCTGCGATGCCTCTGCAATCTTCTGTGTCGGCTTGTAGCTCTGTGATGTGTAATATTCTGTAGCCTGTCCGATGATTACTCCCGCTGCCAGACCGCTGATTACCGAGAACGACAGTCCGAGCCAGTTCTCAATTCCCAGCAGATAGAGGATGAAGAATGTGGCGATGGCAATGAGCACGGCGCTGACGTTAGTGCCGAGACCGAGCGAATGAAGCAGGTCTTTCATCGATGCGCCCTCTTTGGTGCGCACCAGGAAGATTCCGATGAGCGAGAGGAAGATGCCTGTCGCCGCGATTATCATCGGAGCTATGACAGCCTTCAGCTGCATGTCGCCGTTCATGGCGAATGCCGTGGCGCCGAGAGCGGCAGTGGAGAGTATAGATCCGCAATAGCTCTCATACAGGTCGGCTCCCATTCCAGCCACGTCGCCCACGTTGTCGCCCACGTTGTCAGCGATGGTGGCAGGGTTGCGGGGGTCATCCTCCGGTATGTTGGCTTCCACTTTTCCCACGAGGTCGGCTCCCACGTCGGCTGCCTTGGTGTATATTCCGCCGCCCACACGTGCGAAGAGCGCCTGTGTTGAGGCTCCCATTCCGAATGTGAGCATTGTGGTGGTAATGGTTATCAGGGCAGTCTTCTCATCGGCATATACAGCGTTGAGGACCAGAAACCAGATGGCGATGTCGAGGAGTCCGAGGCCCACGACTACGAGTCCCATCACGGCGCCGCTGCGGAATGCAGTCTTCAGTCCCTTGTCCAGTCCTGTGCGTGCTCCGTTGGCTGTGCGTGCAGAGGCGTATGTGGCGGTCTTCATGCCGAAGAATCCGGAGAGTCCGGAGAACAGTCCGCCGGTAAGGAATGCGAACGGCACCCATGGGTTCTGCACTTCAAGCACGTATGCCATGAATGAGAATATTATGGCAAGCACTATGAATACTATGCCCACCACCTTGTATTGCTGTTTGAGATATGCCATCGCACCCTTTCTCACGTGTGCTGCAATCTCCTTCATACGGTCGGTTCCCTCTTCCTCTTTCATCATGGTGCGGAAGAAATACCATGCCATTCCCAATGCCACGATGCTTGCTACGGGAATCAGCCAGAAAACTAATGGAATGTTGTTCATAAGTATTTGATATTTAAGTTTGACTGCTTAAAAAATCAAAACCCAAGCAAGCCCTGAAGACTGATTTGGGTTTATGGTTGCAAATATATGAAAATATCAAATACGTTGAACTCCTGAATTACTTTTTTCTCTGTTTTCTCTTTGATTAATGTCACTTTTGTCTCTTTTGCAATATCTTGATTGCATTTAGACGGTATTTTGATGACGTCAGACCGCTTGGCGTTTATTGATGATTGCATATAACTGAACTTCCCTTTGTGATTGCCTTGTCATGTCTGGTAATCACAAAGGGAAGTCTGTTCATGATATTTGTTCGTTTCCGTTTATTCAAAGTAGAATGTCAGGGCGATGATTTTGCTCCGGCATTCTTTCACTGAATTTGCATACATGAAGCGGTCTGCCATGCTCGGGTCTTTGAACCGTTTCGGGTGGTCGGTGTCGAGACAGTTGGTCAGTCCGTAGCAGAATTTCAGTTCAGGTCGCAGCTTGAAGAAGGGCAGGTAGAGATCGCAGCCCAGTCCCACTTCCAGAAACACGTCGTAGCGTTTCAGTTTGATATAGTCGCTGTCGCTGCCCGAGAGGTTCAGCATAGGGTTCACTCCCGCCATGAGATAAGGGCGGTGGTTGTTGAAGCGTGGTGCGCTGAAGATGAGGTCCATGGCAGAAGAGATATAGATGGTCTTCAGCTCCTGGTTCTGCGTCACGTTCTTTCCTTCGCCGGTCTTGTCGGTGAGGTTCATGAATTTGATGTTCCTTGTTCCGAAATACATTGCCGGAGCGAGGCGGAAGGCGAAGTGTGTGCCAAGGCGCAGTTCGCCGAGCACGCCCACGGTGAATCCGGCGTCCCACTTGTCCTGGTCGGTGGTGATTATCTTCTCCACCGTGCCGTCGTCTGTCGTTATCGTCTGCGGTCCCATGCCCACGAACTCCAGATCCTGCAGGTGTGTTCCCACCATCACACCGAAGTGGAACGGTCGCAAATCGGTATACGGACGATTCTGCACCTGAGTGTCTTGCGCTTTCATAGCCGTGCAGCCCATCAGCAAGGCGAACACAATCAGTATATGTCTTGTAATTGTCTTCATCGGTTCTCGTTTTATTTACTGATAACGTAGAATTTGGCGTCTTATTGCATTTCGGGAGGCATCAATGTTTGGTTATGGCTTAAAATTACTTTATATGCCATAATCCTGTTCCTTACTGATTTTTTCATTTCCTGATTTCTCCCATCTTCTTTGCAATACCCATAAATGATTATCGCACTGGTTCATTATATACTTAATAATATGTGAAACAGGAGTTGAGGAACGTCGAAACTGATATTTTTTACTCGAAAGCAAAAAAAACCGTACCAAATATTAGGTATTTAAAATAAAATATCTAACTTTGCATCGTACAAGAAAAACAGTACAAGAACATTATTAACTTTAAAATATAAATAATTATGGCTTACGTAATTGGTGACGATTGTATCGCATGCGGTACATGTATTGATGAGTGCCCAGTAGGTGCTATCTCTGAGGGCGACAAGTATTCTATCGACGCAGATGCATGCACAGAGTGCGGTACATGTGCTTCTGTTTGCCCATCTGAGGCTATCAGCCTTGGTGAGTAATACGGAGTTCCTTCAGAACTTATGGGATGACAATCTCATATATTATTAAGTTTTAGAAAATCAGAGCTTTCCTTCGGGGAGGCTCTTTTTTTTATTGCGTTTACTGTTCATTACTATTGGGCCTGATATCTGTTTTTGTGTTAAATACCAGTTTCCGCCAATCTCTTCTTAAATAATTCTGACACGACAGCATTAAGAATCTTGTCTGATGTGCCTGTAGGATCGGAGAAAGGATGTACTTTGTCTGGACAGAATATCTGGAAATACGGTATTTCACCACGTTCATTCGGAATCCATTTAGTAAAGTCGGTTTTGTAAATGCTGTTGATAGAATCGATATAGTTCTCCGATTTTGGTTTATATCCGTCAGGAATACCCACATGGTTCCACACATCAAGAATCGGCAGCTTATAATGCCTGCAAATATCCTCTGTCACACGTTGCACATATTTGCCGCGTATTGCATAACCTATAGTGCAAGTGTTCTGAAAGTATCCTCCAACCACAATCTGTACATTTGGATTGATCTTTCTTATCTCTGCAACCAGATAGTTGAATGCTCCTATAAAGTTGCTTCTATCCGTTGAAAGCCATAGCTCATTTTCGTCGTTGATTGAATTTTTTGATTCGTACAGCTTATACAGGCTGATGTCATCATTATATCCATGGTCTATCACGATGATGTCAGCCCATTTTGCGTATGGTAAAACAACGTTTTCGAAGGAGCAATTAATAAAATGATTCATCCTTCCCGACGACAGTTTACCTTCTTCTACGTACTTACGATATTTGTTCTCTTTCTCTTTAATAGTTTCAGTAAGTGACAGCCCTGCATATTCGATACCTTTTTCGCTGACATCATAAGCGCACATAAACGAGGCTCCGATCGACTTGTTTATACATTTTGCACCAATGCTTTGGCATGAATAGTCTGGATATGTGCATCCTTCAGGGATAGAGGTTCCCACCCACAAAACATTCAAACCACTTGGAACAGTTAACTGATCGTCTTGTTCAGAATTTGAGCATCCAAATAAAAAAGTCAAGGCAAAATATGCCCAAAAAAATATTAGGAATTTTCCACAATTAATTATACCCCCCCCCAGTATGTTTTCTGAGGCCAGTTATTGTCATTTTATTGATTGTAGCGCGGCTTGTGCGTCTACATTTATTGCCTGGCGTATTAGAAATTTGAATTTTATGTATCATAGTGTTTGAGAGTGATTTTATTTAAGCTATATACTTGCTGTAATCATTCATGCGGCTAAATTACTACTTTTATTTTAGAAAAATGAATATGGAATTAAAAATAAGACAAATAAATGTTTTTTTCTTCATTTCAGCGATTCATAAACTTTTGAATATTAATTTTCTGAAACAAAATATGTCAATCGCCTTATTCTTTTTCAGAAATAAAGTGTCATAGTATCATTATGGACCCTAATGAATGCACTAAAATATTGTAGGCCAACGACTTGGATCAATGATACTTTTCTGAATGTTTTACAGAAAAGTGTCATTGAAGTCTCATAAAAGTATCATGTCTTTTCAACGCAAAGGCGGAGAGCTTTATCGGTCCAATAGCATTGATTTATCATCGAAACATCATGCGTTTTCAACCGAAAGGAGTCTGTTCTGACGCTTATTGTTTCACTCCTTTACGAACGTATTCATTCTATGAATAATTTGGGCACTGTTCTGCCAATGTTTGTGCCCATTAGGGGCAAGCAGCGTGCCCCACATGGGCAAGCACCTTGCCCCATTTGAGCAAGCGTACTTCTCATTTTTTTGTGAATAGATAAAGAAAATTAAACCCCAAACGATATAATTACCGTTTGGGGTTTAATCATTAGATTTTATTTATAAGAAATCCGTTTCTTAGTATGTAGCGAGAACCTGCTTTGCTGTCGGGTTCTCCGGGTCGATCTGGATCAGCTTCTCGAAGAATGGCTTGGCAGCAGCACTGTCGTTCTTGATCTTGTAGAAGTAGATGCCGAGATATGTGTAAGCCTCAGTGATGCGGGCCTTGTCAGAATCGTCCTTCACACCCTTCTCCTCAATCAGCTTGGCGAGCTTGTAGTAGTAAGGTTTTGCCAGACCCTTTGTCTGATTAGCGTCGATAAGACCGAGAGTACGTGCTGCCATAAAGTTGCAGAAGTCAGCATTGCTTGGATATTTCTCGCTCATCTGGTTGTAGATCTCAACAGCCTTCTTCACAGATGCCTCCTGGGCGGCTCCAGTCTGGTTGGCAGCCTGGTTGCGGTAGATGTTGGCAAGACCGTTGTAGTCGTTGATGCCCACATTTGGGTTCAGAGAGAGATACTGCTCATAGAGTTCCAGAGACTTTGCGAAGTCACCCTTTGCCTTGTAAGCGTCAGAGAGATCCTTGATGACTGCTGCCTTCTGAGCGTCTTCTTTGCATTCAGCAAGTTGCTTGTTGTAGTATTCGATGGCAGTGTCATACTGCTTCAGAGCACTGTATGTCAGTCCGGCGTATTTGTAGTCGTTTGCAGTGAGGTCTACAGAGTCGCTCTTGTTGAACAGGGCGTCAACATACTTTGCAGCCTCGTCATACTGCTTCAGCTCGAATGAGTTGTAGAGAGCCAGACGGTTGTAGCCGGAGTTGCGTGGGTTCTTTGAAAGACCGTAAACGGCGAGTTCCTTTGAAATATCATTCTTCTGGTTTGCGAATGCAGCCAGTGCATACTCTGTGAGATAGCTTGGCTCGTGGTCGTAGAGCTTGGCAGGTGTCACTTTGCTATAGTAGTCTAGCACCTTCTGCATATACTTGCCGTTCTTCTTTGCAGCCTCATAGTAGATGTGGGCTGCCTCAGCGTCAACAGGGAAGTTCGCATCGAGTGTGCGAACCTTCTCCAGCTGCTCTACAGCCATGTCTGGAGACACACCACGCATAACGCGGGCATATTTCACGTAAGCGCTGATGTTGTTTGGCTCAGCATAGTAAGCGTTCTGATACATGGCAGCAGCAGCGCCTGGGTCATCGTTGAAGTAAGCCAAGTCGCCGAGGAGCACGAAACCGTCGCCCACCTTGCCAGTCTTTGCCTTGTTTGTCAACTCAACAGCCATCTCGCCGTATTTGCGGGTGTTGGCTGTGTCCTTTACGTCGAGATAAGCACGACCGATGGCTGCAAGAGCCTTGGCGTCTTTCTTGTTCTCCTTGACCGCTGCCTTCACGATAGATGCCACAGCAGCCTTGTCCTTGTTGGTCTTGATGGCGTTGACAGCGTCCTTGACGCTTGTCTGTGCCATAGCAGAGCCGCTGAATACTGTCATCAGCGCTCCCATGAATAGATATTTTATTGCTTTCATAATTCTCTTGTTTTTAAGATAGTGATTGATGATCGTTCTTTTCTATTAGTCTCTTTTTTTTGCGTATGCAAAGATACTTAATTTTATTTATCTAACACTTATCCGCTTGATAAATTGCATTGTAAGAGAAAATATTCTTGTTCTTTTAATCATCATTAACTTGAACGCTGCGCCATTCCAGGTCTCCGCGATAGGGGAGGAGAGCAGATTTCAGGATAATCTTCTGTCCCTGTGGCGACTGCATGAAGTTTGCCACGCCAACTGGCAGTCCATGGAACGGGTCGGCAAGCAGTGCGTAAATCGTTCTGGCGAACGGATATCTGCCATCGAGCAGGTATAGCTGGTATGGTTTCCAGCTGTTCATCTCCGTAGCCTTCTCCATCTGGCATACCGACATCACCGTGATGTTCTTCTTGAATGTCACGTTTGTAGTGTCTCGCTTGTCGTTGAGCCAGTTGCTTCCGATGATGCCGATGGCGTTAGGAGTCTTCTCAACATATTTGATGACCTCAGCACTTGTGTTCACAGCTGAGATGTTAGGACTATTGATTGGTTTTCCGCCAAGGATAGAATCTACTGCCCATCTCACGGCTGCCGACTGCTTGTTGTCGAACACCACGTCGATGGTTCCGAATTTCGAGCCCTTGTTTATCTGGTCCCACTTGGTTGCCTGACCGGAGAGGATTCTCTTGATGTCCTTCACCGTTATGCAGGAGTCAACATTGTTCTTGTTTATGATGAATGCCAGTCCGTCGTAGCCAAGCGGGAAATAACGTGGCTGTATCTTCAAGCTCTTGAAATATTCGAGCTGTTTCTTAGACAGGTTCCTTGCCGTTATGATGAGATGTACATCCTGTTTCATCAGAGCGTTGAAGGCATCAATCTCATTTGTGTATTTCGCTGTGACATGAGCGTCAGGATACATGGCATGGAATACGGCAAGCTCTTCCTCCACGATAGGGCTGAAGCTCTCATCGCACATCAATGTCATTTTGCCTGACGAGTAGGTGTCAGTTCTTGCATTCTTGGACTTTTGCCCTGAACATGCGCAGAAAACCAATAATGCAACCATCATTGTAAGAAATGTGTAAGTCGTTCGCTTCATGATAATTCTTGTTTTGTGACAGCCCCGTTCTTCTTGGAGCCACTTGTTTTATAAATTATTCTGTTAGGATATTACTCTGTATGTCAGAGAAAAAAAAGAAGAGCAGAAGCTACCTTCTATAAGGCAATTCCTCTACTCTTCTTGTTAGATATCTCGTCTATGTGAGATTACTGAAGGCGGAATGTTACAGGTACGGTAAATCTTGAACGTACCGCCTGGCCATTCTGCTTACCAGGAATCCACTTAGGCATGCTGCTGATTACGCGCTGTGCCTCCTTGTCGAGTGATGGGTCAACACCACGAACGACCCTAACCTGTGATACAGAACCGTCTCTCTCTACGACGAACTGTACAACAACACGACCCGAAATACCATTCTCAGCAGCAACTACTGGATACTTGATATGATCAGCGAGCCATCCGTTTACAGATCCGCCAGGGAATTGAGGCTGCTGCTCTACCACCTCGAAGATCTTGTTCTGCTCCTCCTCATGCTTTGGAGGTTCTGGAGCTGCAATCTCCTCAACGGCCTTGAGCACTGTACCACCTGCATCGTCGTTACCCTTAACGTCGAAAGCACCGATAGCAGTCTTTGTTTCCTTCAACTCATCCTGAGTCTTCATTTCCTCCTCAGGCTTAACCTCAGAGTCCTTCTTGATGACAGGAGGTGTAAAGGCGATAGAAGACTTAACCTTCTCTACCTTCTGCACCTGCTCCACCTTAGGAGTCTCGGTCTTCTTCTCAACTTTGGCCTCCTTCTTTGCATCAAGGAGAGATGCCTCCATTTCAGCCTCGAACTTAGCCTTCTGAGCTTCCTGATAAGAATTATAAGCTGCAAGTCCTAAATATGCAACCGCTGCGACGGCAGCAACGAATATCATTGAAACGATATTACGCTTGCTTGTACCTCTACGCAGTTGGTAAGCACCATAGACCTTATTACGACCTTGGAAGACTAAGTCAGCCCATTCATTTGATATAAGATCAATTTTTGCCATTTTCTTTAAAATGTTTAATTTTAGAAAACTATCAACATCGTTTACTTAACGCCGGCAGCCTTCAGAAGGCGCATGTCGTCGTCGTTTACTTTGTCGATAACGTACTTACCTATTGCACAAATCTGCATTTCATCGAGAGCATCTACAAGGTTCTTATAGGATGCAGTATCCAAAGCCTTGATGATGATTGTCAGTGCAGGAACCTTACCTGTTTCCAGTTCACCCTTCTTGATCTTGTCAAGTTTGGAGTTGTAAACAGAGTCGCTCATGCTCTTGTCCTTTGCACGCTCTGAATCGAGAAGTTTCTTTGCTGCCATGATGTTCTTGACAGGAGTGTAACCCTCCTCAGTCTTGTGGTTGATCAAGACGCTGCGGATACCGTCTGCACCCCATGTTGTCTTCTTCAGACATGCAGGGTTGTCATACTGTGGAATACCGTCTACGTGATAGATCTGGTCGTTGCCTGCAAGGTACAGAGTCAGAGTCTGTGACGCCTTGGTAGCAGAACGGTCCTGCTCGTTCACGTTCTTATCATTACTTGGCATGGTGAGCTGCATTGACTGAGGCTTGCTCAGAGAAGTACAGAGCATGAAGAAGGTGATAAGAAGCATCATCATATCCACCATAGGGGTGAAGTCGACGCGGGTCTCGGCTTTTTTCTGTCTTGAACCTTTTTTCTTTGCCATATTATTCAGCCTCCTCCTTCTTTAATGTAGTGATAAGATAATAACGGTTCTCACTCATGTCCTGAAGCTCAGACATCATCTTCTTTACAACCTTGTATGGAGTTGCGGCGTCAGCCTTGATAGCAACCTTCATCTTGTCGCCAAAAGAAGAGTTGCGTGCGGCGTCTACCCAGCACTGGAATTCACTCATGCCTCCGTTGATGGAGTCAGTAGGAATACCCATTTCCTTCTGAAGATTGTTGACGTCTCCTGCTTCATGCTTGAGAACATCAGACATTTTATTCATAGGCATACCGAAGGAAGCGAGTCCAACGAAGTTCTTCTCCTGCATAGCAGAGAGAGAGAGTCCTGAGAACTTGCTCTTGAATCCTTCGAGCATCTCCTGCATATATCCTGGCTTGTCAAGTCCGATAAAGATCTTACCATCCTTGTCAACGATAATCTGCAGAACTTCTGTTTCTGGAACCTTGATCTCTGACACTGAGCCCGGCGCATTTACCTTCACTGCCTCATTCTTCACGAACGTTGACGTCAACATGAAGAAGGTAAGCAGAAGGACCATAACGTCAGACATAGGGGTCATATCTATCCAGACGTCGGCTTTCTTAATCTTTATCTTACCCATAATGAATAAAGTTTTAAAGGGTTAGTAATAAAGATTAAGCCTCTTCTGTATGGTTAGCTTCGTATGTCTTTGCGATAGTGTAACCAACCTCGTCAAGAGCGTAAGTGAGCTTATCGATCTTGTTTGAGTAGTAGTTATAAGCAACAACGGCGCACCATGAAGTCAAAATACCAGAAGCAGTGTTGACGAGGGCCTCAGAAATACCGGTAGAGAGCTCGAGAGAGTCACCACCACCACCAGCTGCAAGAGCGGCGAACGACTTGATCATACCCACAACGGTACCGAACAGAGCGGTAAGAGTACCAAGTGTTACGAGAGTTGCCAGGATTGGCATGTTCATCTGAAGAGTAGGCATCTCGAGCTGAACAGCCTCCTCGTGAGCCTGCTGGATCTTAGAAACCTTCTGCTCCTTCTTCAAACCTTGAGTCTTCTCCATCTCTGAGTAAGCCTTCAAAGAAGCTGTAACAACGTTACCTACAACACCCTGCTGCTTGTCGCAAAGCTGCTGAGCCTTAGCCATATCGCCGGCTGAAACTGCTGCCTTAACGTTAGCAACGAACTTAACGAGGCTGCTCTTGCCGTTTGCAGTGCGGAGAGCCAGACCACGCTCTACTGAAAGTGCGATCACAGTGAAGAGAAGTGTGATGATGACAGGAACGACGATACCTCCCTTGTAGATAGTACCGAGCAAGTTGCCTGGAAGTGGAGCGTTTGCGTTGTCGCCACCCTGGAAGTTACCTGGGTTACCGAGAACGAACTCGTAGAAGCATACACCTGCGATGAAGCAGAGTACGATGATCCAAAACGCTGCGCGAACGCCCTGAAAGCCCTGCTTCTTAGCCTTGGCTGGGGCTTTTGTCTGTGAATTTGCCATAATTTTGTTGAATTTGATTTTTAAGTTATTAATAAATTTAAGTTATATTCTCGATTAGCGCCTTTTGAAGGCTGATTTAAAGTTTGTCTCGAAGGTCAACATAGTGATTTAGGCACTTCTTATCCGTGCAAAGATAGTAATTTAATATTGACTTTGATAAAAAGTTAAATCATTTTAACTACCTTGATGCGATTTTTTTCCTTTCAGAGTGCTTTTCTATATGCTTCGAGTGTTTTTATCCGCAATATTTTCCATCAGCGCATCATAAAAACACGCTGTTCGTCTGTCATGCCAGCAGCGCCAATGTGTCCTTGATGCGTTTCATCGCCTCGCGGATATTGTCGTCGCTTGTGGCATAGCTCATGCGGAAGCAGTATGGGTCGCCGAATGCGTCGCCGCCCACCGTTGCCACGTGGCTCACTTCGAGCAGGAACATGGCGAGATCAGTTGAGTTTTCTATCTTCTTCCCGTTGTAGCTCTTGCCGAAGAAGCTGCTGCATTTAGGGAACAGGTAGAAGGCGCCTTCCGGTTTGTTCACTTCCAGTCCCGGTATGTCCTTGGCAAGTTCCACGATGAGATCGCGGCGTCTTTCAAACGCTTTCCTCATTGTCTCCACGCATTCCTGCGATGTGGTATAGGCTGCCTCCGCCGCTTTCTGGCTCACAGAGCAAGGGCCGCTCGTATACTGTCCCTGCAGCTTGTTGCATCCTTTCACTATCCATTCCGGAGCTGCTATGAATCCTATTCTCCATCCTGTCATGGCGTATGCCTTAGACACTCCGTTCACGATTATCGTGCGCTCTCTCATTCCCTCTATGTGGGCGATGCTGCTGTGCTTGCCCACGTAGTTGATGTGTTCGTAAATCTCGTCGGCGAGCACATACAGTCCTTCATGTCTTTTTATCACCTCAGCAAGCCCTCTGAGTTCTTCTTCAGAGTACACGCTGCCTGTAGGGTTGCTTGGCGAGCACAGGATGAGCATCCTTGTCTTTGGCGTTATGGCAGCTTCGAGCTGCTCCGGTGTCATCTTGAAGTTCTGTTCGAATCCGGCTTCAACGATAACCGGTTTTCCTCCGGCAAGTTTCACCATCTGCGGATAGCTCACCCAGTATGGAGCAGGGATTATCACCTCTTCTCCATCGTTTACGAGTGCCATCACCGTGTTGCATACACTCTGCTTGGCACCGTTAGACACGAGAATCTCGTTTGTTGAGTATTCCAGTCCGTTTTCCTTCTTCAGCTTTTCGACGATAGCCTTTCTCAGTTCGATATATCCCGGCACTGGCGAGTATCTCGAGTAGTTCTCGTCGATAGCTTTCTTGGCCGCCTCCTTGATATGGTCAGGTGTGTTGAAGTCCGGTTCTCCCACGCTCATGTTGATAACGTCGATACCTTGCGCTTTCATTTCTCCGCTTTTCTGCGACATCGCTAATGTAGCCGAAGGAGCGAGCCTGTTCAGGCGGTCTGATAATTTTGTCATATAAGATGTGTTATGTGTTTATATTTGTTGCAAAAGTATATTATTTTCTTCTCTTTAACGAATAATTCTCACTTTTATTTTGTAATATGTGTTAAGTAATAGCAACAAGGGCTGTTTCATAGAACAATATGTCTAAGAAACAGCCCTTTGCCGTGTATGTAATGTCTTGTTATTTCATTCTCCGGTCCATATATATATTATAGGTGAAGGTTGTGTCCCATGCGCAGCTTTTTGGTCTGGAGATATTTGTAGTCGTATTCGTTAGGTGCGATTTCGATTGGTATGTTCTCCACGATTTCCAGTCCGTAAGCCTCAAGTCCCACTCTCTTTGTAGGGTTGTTGGTGAGGAGTCTCATCTTGCTCACTCCGAGCTGTCTGAGAATCTGTGCTCCGCATCCGTAGTCTCTCTCGTCCGGCTTGAATCCCAGGTGTATGTTTGCCTCTACGGTGTCGAGACCTTTCTCCTGCAGTTTGTATGCGGCAATTTTGTTCATCAGTCCGATGCCTCTACCTTCCTGCTGCATGTATACCACTACGCCCTTTCCTTCTTTTTCTATCATCTCCATCGACTTGTGGAGCTGTTCTCCGCAGTCGCATCTCTTGCTTCCGAAGATGTCGCCGGTAGAGCATGAGGAGTGAACTCTGACGAGGATCGGTTCGTTCGGCTCCCAGCTTCCCTTGATGAGTGCCATGTGTTCCATTCCGTTGCTTGTCTGGCGGAACGGCACGAGTCTGAAGTGTCCGTATGCCGTCGGCATGTCCACTTCTTCTCCTTTTTCCACGAGCACCTCATTCTTGAGTCTGTATGCTATCATGTCTTTGATGGAAATCGTCTTCAGACCGTATTCCTTGCCGAACTCCAGCAGCTGAGGCAGTCTTGCCATCGTGCCGTCTTCGTTCATAATCTCCATCAGTGCACCGGCAGGGTAGAGTCCTGCCATGCGGCAGAGGTCGATGGCGGCTTCGGTGTGACCGCTTCTTCTGAGCACTCCGTTGTCCTGTGCATAGAGCGGGTTCACGTGTCCTGGTCTGCCGAAGGTTGTCGGTTTGGAACTTGGGTCGGCGAGAGCCTTTATAGTCTCTGCTCTGTCGTGTGCGGATACTCCTGTGGAGCATCCCTCCAGCTTGTCCACCGTCACTGTGAACGGCGTGCCGAGCATAGAGGTGTTGTCAGACACCTGGTGTGGCAGGTCGAGTTCCTTGCATCTCGACATAGTGATGGGCACGCAGAGCACGCCTCTGGCATGCTTGAGCATGAAGTTCACTTTCTCGGCGTCGATCTTCTCGGCTGCGATGATGAGGTCGCCCTCGTTTTCGCGGTCCTCGTCATCCACTACGATAACGAATTTGCCTTCTTTGATGTCTTCGATGGCCTCTTCTACGGTATTGAGCTTTAAATTCTCCATTGTGATTGTTACCTTATTATATAATATATAAATTTCTTTGTATGTAAATTCTCCTGTTTGTCATCTTGCCGTCGGCTCCTCTTTCATTTCAGTGAGCCTGTCTGTCATCAATTTGTTGGTCTCGCTGATTTTCTTGAGGTCTCTCATCAGTCTCAGTCTGAATCTCCACATCCTGAAGAAGAAGAACAGACCTGCCGGCACGATTATGGCGGCGGTGATGTTCAGCCATTTCCTCTCGAACGGTCTTGTGTGTGATTTCACCATTATCACGGGATATTCGTTCAGACAGTTTATCACCTTTCTGTCTTTTGAGTTCGAAAGGTCGGCAATGGTGCTTTCGAGCAGTTCGCCGATGCGCTCCATCTCGTGGTCCGGCAGATATTTGAAGAACACGTTGATGAAGTTTGGCGGAGATTTCAGCTTGTGTGTCGTGGCATACTGCTTTATCTCCTTGGTTATCTGTTCGATGTTCTGCCGGTCTTTCTCATAGTCGGGAGTCTCTATTATCACCGTCTTTCTCGTTATGCTCCTCTTCGTTCTCAGTCCGAGCAGCTTTGCCGCCACCTTCTTGTATGCGTCGATGTTGAACACCACGGAGTCATTGTTAGCCTTATAGGTGAAGAATATGGCGAGCGGTGTCAGTACGGCTGTCGCGATGCTCTTTCCGAACCATACCGCCCACATGCCGCCGCGCGCCATTCTGTATCCGGTATTGTCGAAGATATAATATACGATGAATACGAGCACCGAGATGATTACCGGCACTCCGAGTCCGCCCTTTCTGATGATTGCTCCCAACGGGGCACCGATGAAGAAGAATATGATGCACGACAGGGCGAGCGTGAATTTGTTTATCGCCTCTATCTTGTGCTGGCGCAGCAGCTTGTCGCCGTCGCCCGTCACCATTGCCTTGAACTGCAGTTCGTTCATGTTGTTCTGCACCGTCGACATGGCGTTGTTCACGGCCCTCAGCTTGTTGTCTGCCGTTAGCGATTCGAATTTCTTCTTCACGTTGAATTTTCCGCTCTCCACTTCTTTCTTTATCCTCATGGAGTCGCTTCTCGAAATCTTCTGGCTGCCCAGGAGCATGAATCGGGCGTCTTTGTAGAATGCCCGTCCGATGCTGTCATATTCATGACTTATCGAGTCCATATCGTGGCTTATCTGGGATATGCTCTTTGCCTTGGCGTTGTTGGAAAGCGAACTTGCGTCGGCAAGGTTGAATCCGTTGTCGAAGTCGAGTACGATTTTCTTGGAGATGAACGTCTCCCGTCTGTATGGCACGTTGGCGCTGCCCGTGACGTCAGACGACTTCATGTTTTCAAACCACTCTCCGCTATGCAGCGTCAGCACGAGGTGCTTCTTCTCTGCCGTAGACTGCAGCATGCCCGAGTCTGCGAGTATTATCGCTGCATCCTCGAAACTGTCGGTCATGCGGTAAATCATTATGCCATAGAGCATTCCGGAGTTAAGGTCCTTCTTCTGCACATACAGGTTGCAGTTCGGTATTCCGTCGTAGAACACGCCTTCCGGTATTTCCAGTTCCGGACTCTTCTGCTTCATCGACATCAGCAACTGAGCGAACTGCATGTTGGCGCTTGGTGCCACCACATCCTGGAAGTAGAACGACACTCCGGATATTATCAGTGTTATGGCTATCAGCGACCTGAAAGCCTGCATCAGCGATATTCCGGCAGCCTTGATGGCAGTAAGCTCACTGCTCTCGCCGAGGTTTCCGAAGGTTATCAGCGACGACAGCAGGATGGCCAGCGGCAAAGCCTGCGGCACGAGAATCAGACTCATATACCAGAAGAACTGCGCCATAACCTCCACCGACAATCCCTTGCCGATGAGTTCATCGACATATCTCCATAGAAACTGCATCATCAGCACGAACTGGCAGATGAAGAATGTTCCGATGAAGAGCATCCCGAATTGTCTGGATATGAAGATGTCTAATTTCTTTATTCTAAGCATTGTCTTGTGGTATCATAGGGCGTCATTGCCCAATAACGGTGCAAAAATACTACAAAAAATCGGAAGTCAGAAAATATTTCCTTCTATTTACCAAGTTTTGAGTATTTCAACATTTCCCGATGCGTTATTTGTGTTATAATCAGTGGATATGTCATGTAGCAGCGGATATGTCATATATCAGCGGATTTCATTTCCGGTGTCAGCGGTGTTCATTGGCGTTTTGTTTTTTTCGTTGTGCCAATAATCCCCAGACTGTCAGATGGCCGATTAGAGGGAATACAGTCAGATACGAAAAACTCCCCTGAAATCCGTTGTATGGTTTCAGGGGAGTAGCTTTCCAGGTCGGATCGTTCAAGTGCCGACGTTATTTCCTTTTTCTGTTGGCTCTTTGCTGGCGGTATTTCGCTTTCTGCATGGCTGAGCCACTACCGTGGGCACCAGTTATGTATGCCTTTTTCTTGGCTTTCGTCTTCACCTTGCCGTTGGAGTCGTCGCTCTTTCTGGCCGGTCTGAATGTCATGCCGCCTTCGATGATCTGATCTATGTCCATAGTCGTGATATTAATGGTGGAAGAGTCTTACGCCGGTGAATGCCATCGTGATGCCATATTTGTCGCAGGTGTCGATGACATGGTCGTCACGCACCGAACCACCTGCCTGTGCGATATATTCCACACCGCTCTTGTGGGCGCGTTCGATGTTGTCGCCGAATGGGAAGAAGGCATCGCTGCCCAGTGCCACCTTGGTGTTCTTGGCAATCCACTCCTTTTTCTCCTCCATCGTCAGCACCTCCGGCTTCTCTGTGAAGAACTGCTGCCATGTGCCGTCGGCGAGCACGTCGTCGTGGTCCTCGCTGATATATACGTCGATTGTGTTGTCGCGGTCAGCGCGGCGGATACCCGGCACGAAAGGAAGGTTCATCACCTTCGGGTGCTGGCGCAGCCACCAGATGTCAGCCTTGTTGCCGGCCAGACGCGTGCAGTGGATGCGGCTCTGCTGTCCGGCGCCGATGCCGATAGCCTGTCCGTCCTTCACGTAGCAAACAGAGTTGCTCTGTGTGTATTTCAGTGTGATGAGACTGATGATGAGGTCGCGCTTGGCCTCCTCTGTGAATTCCTTGCTCTTGGTAGGGATATTCTCGAAGAGCTTCGGGTCGTCGAGCTTCACCTCGTTGCGTCCCTGCTCGAATGTGATTCCGAACACCTGCTTGTGCTCCACCGGAGCTGGTTTGTAAGTAGGGTCTATCTTAATCACGTTGTATGTACCCTTGCGCTTGTCGTGGAGGATTTCCAGAGCCTCAGGCGTAAAGTCCGGGGCAATAACTCCGTCGCTCACTTCCCTCTTGAGCAGCGTTGCCGTAGCGGCGTCGCAAGTGTCGCTCAATGCCACGAAGTCGCCGTATGAACTCATGCGGTCGGCGCCGCGTGCCCTTGCGTATGCACAGGCGATGGGTGAGAGTTCCATCTTCAGGTCGTCAACGAAGTATATCTTCTTCAGTGTGTCGCTCAGTGGCAGTCCCACAGCGGCGCCTGCCGGTGATACATGCTTGAAGCTGGCTGCTGCAGGCAGTCCTGTAGCTTCTTTCAGCTCCTTCACGAGCTGCCAGCTGTTCAGGGCGTCAAGGAAGTTGATGTAGCCCGGACGGCCGTTTAATACTTCGATTGGGAGTTCGCCCTCTTCCATGTAAATTCGTGAGGGCTTCTGATTCGGATTGCATCCGTACTTTAACTGTAACTCTTTCATTATAATGTCTCTTTACCTATTTTTTCTGCAAAATTACTTCTTTTTTGTCAGATGTCAAAGCGTTGTGGCGAAAAGTGTATATGACGTGCGGAAGAAGGCATTGAAAGAAGCCGGTCTCCGCATAGACAGGAGACCGGCAATAATTTGTCTTTATAGAGAAAATGACCCGTTGCGGAATAAGTTTAGCGCACACTTAATCCTAATAACCGATTTGGGTTAATTTGGGCACGGTGCTTGCCCAACTGGGGCACGGTGCTTGCCCATCATGGGTAACGTGCTTGCCCCTGTTGGGCAGATTTGCTGTCAGACGTCTGCCCAATAAGTGACTGTTGTAACACCCATATTTCCATATTACAGGATTCTGCCAACGCAAACGATTCCTGTCGTCTGAATTCCTCTCATTTGACAATTCCTTCCATCTGACAATTCCTTCCATCAGCAAACTATCCAGACAATTGCCTGACAATCGCAAGATAGTCAACTATCTGTTTGTCAGAATGTTACGTTGAAAAACCAGATGGTCTGACAGTTTTTTGGAAATTCTCTGTCATACTGAAAATCAGCGTTATTTCTTCCATAGCTTCGTCATGTCTTCGAGAGTCTTGCCTTTAGTTTCAGGAACCAGTTTCCAGACGAACAGTGCGGCAAGCACGCAGATGACGCCATACATCACATAGGTGAACCAATGTCCAAAGTCGTCGCCTTCGGTGAGATGCATGTTGAATAGCGGTACGAAGGTGGAACTCACGATGAAATTGAATATCCACTGGAAGGCTACTGCAATGGCAACCGCTGCACCACGGATGGTGTTTGGGAAGAGCTCGGCGATGAGAACCCAGGCGATAGGGCCCCACGAGAACATGAAGCTCGCACTGTATACCATGATGCTCAGCATCGTCACCGTGCCAAGACTCGGGTTGCCGAAGGTGAGTGCCACGCCGAGCGCACCTATTGCCATGCCGATAGAACCCCAGATGAGCAGAGGCTTGCGTCCGAGTTTCTCTACCGTGAACACTGCAACGAGCGTGAACGATATGTTTACGATACCCATGATAACGGTCTGCACCATAGGGTCTTTCATTCCCATGTCTTCATAGATGCGGGGAGCGTAATAGAGCACGGCGTTGATACCCACTGCCTGTTGGAATACCGAGAGCATCACTCCCACGAAGATGCAGAGGAAACCATAGGTCATGAGCGGTTCCGTCCTCACGGTAATAGTCTCCTTTATATCTCTGATTATCTCCTTCGCCTTGTTCGAACCGTTGATGCGGGCGAGGATCCCCTCAGCTTTCTTGTCCTGTCCTATCATCACGAGATAGCGAGGGGTTTCGGGCACGAAACATATCAGCAGAGTGAAGAGTGCTGCCGGCACGCATTCGCTGCCGAACATATACCTCCATCCTGTTTCCACCGTCCATTGGCAGTCAGCCCAGTTGGCTATCTTGCCTACAGCATCGTATATAGGGTTGGCGTGAGATCCGAGGATGATGAAGTTGACGAAATACACCACGAGCTGTCCGAAGATGATCGCAAACTGGTTCCAGCTGACGAGCATTCCGCGGATATTACTTGGTGCCACCTCGCCGATATACATCGGACAGATGGCAGACGCCATTCCTACACCGAAGCCGCCAAGCACACGGTAGGCATTGAACACATATAGCAACTCCAGGCTTGCCTTGCCCTGTGGCATAATATACGATTCGGGTTCCATCGAACCCCATGCCGACAGGAAAAAGCAGATGCCGGCGAATATCAGCGAACGCTTGCGGCCGAAGCGGCTTGCGAAGAATCCTGATACGGCGCTGCCGAAGATGCAGCCGATGAGAGCACTCGAACTGGTGAAGCCGTGCATGAAGTCGGAGTACTGAAAGTCGGCAGCTCCTTTGAAGAATGCCTGTAGTCCCTTCTCTGCACCTGAAATCACAGCCGTGTCGTAGCCGAAGAGCAGTCCGCCCAACACCGCCACCATGACGATAGAGATGAGATATGACCTGCTGCCGTTTTCCTGCCAGGCCACATTCTGTTGTGTCTGTTTCATTTTGTTTTTTGTTTTACGTAGGTTAGTTCGTTATTATGAGGCAAAGGTAATGTTTATTGTCCGAAAAACATAATGTATTGAGCAGAATAATTATGAAAAACGTTTCCGTAGCATCGATAATCCACTTGTTTTGGCATTTTTTACACCATAAAACAAACTGTCATGTTCCTTTTTGCCGATGTTTTAAAAATAAGTCGATAATTTTGCGTAAATTTGCATCCACGGAAAAGCCGACGTTTCCATACACGGTGGTGTGGGGGCGCAGACAGGCATTCCGTTATATAGGCAAGATGAAATTCAGAGACGTTATAGGACAGGAAGAAGCCAAGCGGCAGCTGCTGCAGCTCGTCGCCGAAGGCCGTGTGCCCCATGCCATGCTATTCTGTGGCCCGTTGGGATGCGGCAAGATGGCGCTTGCCATGGCTTTTGCCTCATTCCTGCTCGGAGAGCGTGACGACGATGATGCCGACCAGCATGCCGCCGCAGCAGCCATGCCGCCGCTAACCGCCGACAAGCGCCGCAGCGCAGAGGCGATGCTTGCCAAATGGGGACATCCCGACCTGTTCTTCTCATATCCCGTGATAAAACCTGCCGGCACATCGTCAGAACACAAGATGGAAAGTGATGATTTTGCCCGGCAATGGAACGAGATGATATGTAAGTCGCCGTATTTCTCAATGGCCAACTGGCTCACTGCCATGGGTGCCGCCAACCAACAGCCGATTATCGGAGTGGGAGAGAGCAATGCGCTCGTACGTAAACTCAGCATGAAGTCGAGTCAGGGCGGATACAAGGTGTGCATAATATGGTTGCCGGAGAGGATGAACGGTGAATGCGCCAACAGTATGCTGAAGCTGATTGAGGAGCCGCCACACCAGACCGTGTTCATAATGGTTTGTGAGGAACCGGAGAAACTCCTTGAAACTATCCGCAGCCGTACGCAGCGGTTCGACTTCAAGCGCATAGACACTCCGTCGATGGAGCAGACGCTCATAGACAAACGATATGTGGCGCCCGATATGGCCCACCGCATAGCGAGAGTGGCAAACGGCAACTGGCTTGCCGCAGAGGCAGAACTTGATGCAGGCAACGAGAACAGACTCTTTCTCGACATGTTCATAATGCTCATGCGACTGGCATATATGCGCAAGATAAAAGACCTGAAGAAATGGAGCGAAGCGGTGGCAGGATACGGAAGAGAACGGCAGAAGAGCATGCTCGCATATTTCGGAAGACTCATAAGAGAGAATTTCATGTATAACTTCCAGAACCCCGAACTCAACTATATGACTGCCGAAGAGGAGAACTTCTCGAAGAATTTCGCCCGTTTCATCAACGAGGCGAACGTGGTGGAGCTGTCGGAACTCTACGAGCGGGGAATACGCGACATAGGACAGAACGCAAATGCCAAGATCGTGTTCTTCGACATCGCGCTGAAGACAATCGTGCTGCTCATACAGAAATGACATTCCGGATGGGAAGCACGGACAATATATATACACACACAATGTTTTATTAATAAAGAAAAGAGAATTACGATATGGACTTCAAGAATATGAAATTCACCGTTGGCGACGGTTGTTCTCGCGGACTCTGCCGAAGAGGCTGCGGAAGGCAGGACCGCCAGCTGAATACATACGACTGGCTCGCTGATGTGCCGGGAAATGCCGAGAGCACAGACCTTGTTGAGGTGCAGTTCAAGAACACCCGAAAGGGATATTACCATAATGTCAATGCCCTCGATCTGAAGAAGGGCGATGTGGTGGCTGTGGAGGCAAGTCCGGGTCATGATATCGGAGTGGTGACGCTCACGGGAAAGCTCGTGAAACTGCAGGTCAAGAAGGCGAACCTCAAGTCTATGGACGACATCAAGCGCATATATCGCATAGCGAAACCCGTGGATATCGACAAATGGCGCGAGGCGAAGAGCCGCGAACACGGCACCATGATTCAGAGCCGACAGATAGCCAAAGACCTCAACCTGCAGATGAAAATCGGTGATGTGGAGTATCAGGGCGACGGCAACAAGGCGATTTTCTATTATATCGCCGATGAGCGAGTGGACTTCCGCCAGCTTATCAAGGTGCTTGCCGAGACTTTCCATGTTCGTATCGAGATGAAACAGATCGGAGCCAGACAGGAAGCAGGACGCATCGGCGGAACAGGACCTTGCGGCAGAGAACTGTGTTGCGCCACATGGATGAAGAACTTCGTGTCGGTGAGCACGGGAGCAGCCCGATATCAGGACATCTCGCTCAATCCGCAGAAGCTCGCAGGAATGTGTGCCAAACTGAAATGCTGTCTCAACTATGAGGTGGACAGCTACATAGAGGCAGGCCGCAAATTGCCGAGCCGCGAAGTGGTGCTGCAGACTATTGATGGCGACCACTTCCTCTTCAAGACAGATATCCTGGCAGGTCTTGTGACATATTCCACCGACAAGCGTCTCGCAGCAAACCTCGTGACAATCACCGCTCAGCGCGCACTCGAGATTGTGGAGATGAACAGGCGGGGAGAAAAGCCTGACTCGCTCAGCGACAGCGATGAGCCTATGACGGAGAACCACCAGGTGGACCTTCTGGCAGGCGAGAGTCTCACGAGATTTGACAAGGCAAAGAAAAAGAAGAAACAGAAGTCGCGTGGCAACAAAGCTCAGGACAACAAGGATGCTAAGGCTGCAAACGCCAACAACCAACAGCCTGCAAACAACCAGCAAGGAGGCAACCAGCAGGCTTCTGCCGAGAACAGGAAGCAGCGCCGAGCAGAAGGCAAGCAGCAACGTCAGGAGGACAAGCCACAGCAGCAACGCCAGGAGGGCAAGCCGCAACAGCGCCAAGAGGGTAAACAACAGCAGCGCCCTGATAACAAGCCACAGCGTGACGCCAAACCTCAGCGCCCTGATGCCAATGGCGACCAACAGAAACCGCAGGACGACCGTCAGAGACAGCGCGGACCTAAGCAGCAGAGGAATGGTGGAAACGGAAACGGCGGACAGCGTCGTCGTCAGGGAAAACCTAACACTCCCCAACAGCCGAAGCAGGAGAAAGCCAATGACGGCGGCAACCAGTAAAAATAACGACAACGCAGATATGCACTTCAGACACACCATATTATATATAATGACATTCGCCGCAGTAATAGTGGCGAATGTCTTTGCATCATGCACCACCGACACCGTGTATGACACCTACGACCATACGCCGCTATCAGGCTGGGAGAAGAACGACACCCTGTCCTTCGACGTTCCCAAGATGAAGCACGCTGGTGTATACTCTCAGTCGCTGGGCGTCAGGATGACGGAGATATTCCCGTTCACGAGCGTCAGTCTGATAGTGCAGCAGACGGTATATCCTTCCGGCAAGGTGGTTACCGACACCATCAAGTGTCCTATCACCGACAGCAGAGGAAATTTTCTCGGCGATGGTGTCAGTGCATACCAATACTCTTTCCCCATCCGTGAGATATCTCTCAACAAAGGCGACTCGCTGCATATCTGTGTGCGCCACAACATGAAGAGGGAGATACTTCCCGGTGTGTCAGACATCGGCGTGAAGATAGTGAAGAGATGATGGAGAGTCTGATATGGAATTTCAGGATAAACAAAATCCTCTCTTCTGAATAAATCAAAATCCAGGCAAGCCCTAATGAACGTTTAGGGTTAAAACATAATGACCGATTCTGGTTAAAAAATATAATGACCGATTGTGCACTAAGCTGCAATCGGTCATTTTGTTTTCTTATGTAATTGAATGTTATTTCGGCATATTCCTTGCCGCATCGATTCTCAGGAAGATGAAAAGGAGAATCGTGAATCCCCATAGCGATGATCCTCCGTAGCTGAAGAACGGCAGCGGAATACCGATTACAGGTGTCAGTCCCAACACCATTCCCACGTTGATGAAAACATGGAAGAGGAAAACGCTCAATACGCAATAGCCATACACCCTGCCGAAACGGAACGGTTGTCGCTCCGCCATCTTTATCAGTCTGATGATGAGGGCGAGGAACAATAGCAATACTCCTGCCGACCCTACGAATCCATCCTCTTCGCCAACGGTGCAGAAGATAAAGTCGGTGTCCTGCTCCGGCACGAATTTCAATTTCGTCTGTGTTCCGTTCAGAAATCCCTTGCCCTTCAGTCCGCCAGAACCGATGGCTATCTCGCTCTGGTGAACATTGTAGCCGGCACCCTTCAGGTCTTCGTCGAGACCAAGCAGCACGTTGATGCGCACTCGCTGATGAGGCTCCATCACATTGTTCAATACGTAGCTTGCAGAATAGAAGAATGCCACCGAACCGACGGTGAACAACAGGATAAGGAAATAGTTGCGCATCCTCGTATACAACGCCTGGTATAGCAGATAGCCGATGAGAATCAGCGTAACTGCGAGCTGTACGTAAACGATATTGAAAGGCAACACGAATTCTGCGAACAGTACCGACAGCACCGTAGCACCCACTGAATAAGCTATGATGAGCCACGACTTGTGCTTGTCTTTGCAGTATGTGCGCACCATGCCGGCTGTGAATAACTGTACCAGCAGCAACACGACGAACGGTCCGATAGGAGTGGGCGAGGGTTCGATGAGAGTCTCGCCGTATCTGATTCCCACAACGAAATACACCACCATCGCTACTCCTGTGAACAATACGCTGCCCGGCATTCCCTCACGATAGAACATCAGGAAGAAAGACAGGTATACCAATGCAGAACCCGTTTCCTTCTGTGCCACGATGAAGAGCATCGGCAGCAATACTATGCCGCAGGCAGTGGCGAAGTCGCGCCAGCGGTGTATGTCGAAACCATAGGCGCTCATGAATTTCGCCACGGCAAGGGCCGTGGCAAACTTGGCAAACTCTGCCGGTTGCAGTCGCAGCGGACCGAGCACGAGCCACGATCTCGATCCTTTGATTTCGTGTGGGTTGAATATCGTGGCAAAGAGCAGCAGGAGCAACACCATATATATCACGTAGGCGAAGGTGTCGTAGAACTTGCTGTCGAGCATCAGCAACACGAAGCCCAGTGCTATCGAAGTGCCTATCCATACTATCTGCATGCCGGAGCGGGCACCCAGTGAGAATATGTCGTTGTCGCCATAGGTGTAGCTCGCTCCGCATACGCTGATCCATCCGAAGCAGAGCAGTGCCACATAGATTATTATCGTCCACCAGTCCAGAGAGCGAAGCACGCTCGGTTGTTTATCTGTCACTTGAGCCATAAGCTATACGTCTGTGTTGGAATGCCTCTGCCTCTTTCTCAGAAGAAGGCGACAGCTTTCCGTTAATATACTGTTCCATCATCAGTCCGCCGATAGGTACACCGTAGTCGGCTCCCCATCCTCCGTTCTCCACGTAGACGGCGATGGCAATCTTCGGTTTGTTCATCGGGGCGAAGCCCATGAATACGGAGTGGTCATGACCGCGGTTCTGGGCTGTACCGGTCTTTCCGCAGGCTTCGAATGGCAGACGGGAGAGCATCTTGCAGGTGCCGTCCAATGCCGACTTCCTCATTCCCGCCACGATATATTCGTACGACCGGTGGTTTGCCTTGGTGTAGTGGCGCTCTCTGAATTCCGGTTTGAGATACTCGCCCTTCACCTTCTTCACCACGTGTGGTGTATAGAAGAATCCTCTGTTGGCGATAGTCGCTCCCAGGTTGGCAATCTGGAGCGGAGTGAGGTTCACCTCGCCCTGTCCGATGCTGATACTGATTACCGTCAGTCCGTTCCACGATCCCTTGTATGCCTTGTCGTAGAACTGTGCGTTTGGAATCAGTCCGCGTTTCTCTCCCGGCAGGTCTATGCCCAGTTTATATCCGAATCCCATGCTCACCATGTAGTCGCGCCATGTGTTCATGGCATCCTGCACGGTTTTGTATCTCTTTCTGTTGCCCAGCATATAATACAGTCCCCAGCAGAAATATCCGTTGCATGAAGTGCCTATTGCCGGCACTATGGATAACGGTGAGGCGTGTCCGTGGCATCCCACATGGAGTCCGCGGAACGAGAATCCGTGATGGCATGGGAAAGCCGTTGATGGCGACACGATGCCTTCGGTCAGGAACGTCAGACCCTGTGAAGTCTTGAAGGTGGAGCCCGGAGGATACTGTCCCATGATTGAGCGGTTGAGCAACGGACGGTAGGGGTCTTTCATCAAGTAGTGGTGCATCTTGCCTCTCATCCTTCCCGTCATCAGGCGTGGGTCGTAGCTTGGCGACGACACCATGCAAAGCACCTCTCCCGTGGCAGGCTCGATGGCAACGATACTTCCTATCTTGCCCTGCATCAGTCTCTCGCCGAGTGCTTGCAGCTGCAGGTCGATGCCGAGCGTGAGGTCTTTGCCGGCAATGGGCTTGGTGTCGAACTTGCCGTCTTGATAGCTGCCCTGTATTCTACCGTGGGCGTCGCGCAGCAGGATATGCACTCCCTTGGTGCCGCGCAGCTCTTTCTCGTAGTATTTCTCTATGCCGAGCTTTCCGATATAGTCGCCTGCCTGGTAGTAGTCGTCGTCTTCGATGTCGGCGAGTGAAACCTCGCTCACATCGCCAAGCACGTGTGCGGCATAAGGATACATATATTGTCGGATGCTGCGCTTCTGTATGTAGAAACCGGGAAACCGGTATATCTTTTCCTGGAACACGGAGTTCTCCTCTGATGTCAGCTGGCTCATGAAGAGCTGCTGGGTGAATCTGGAGTAGCCGTGATTCTTTGAACGGTCTTTTATGTCGTTCATCCTTTTTATGAAGAATTCCTTGGTAATGCCCAAGGCGTTGCAGAAAGCCATGGTGTCGAGGCGTCCGCTCTCCTCGTTCATTATCACCATTATGTCGTAGGCATGCTGGTTGTAAACGAGGAGTTTGCCGTGGCGGTCGGTGATGGCGCCACGGGCGGGGAATTCTATTTTTTTCAGGAATGCGTTACTGTCGGCATTCTTCTTATAGTCCTCACTCATGATCTGCAACGCGAAGAGTCGTATAATGTAGATGATGATGATGCCTATGGCAACGCCGCCAATCACGTATTTCCTGTTTTCTAATCCGAAATCTTTGCTCATTTCTTGAAATTGTTGTTTCCTGCTCTTGTCAGTCTCTTCTCACGTTTTCCACCACGAGCACGAGCAATACAGTTATTATGGTGCTTCCCACGATGTTGTATATCCACTGCAGCCAGTTGAAGAAGTTGAAGGTCTCGAGTGTGAAGAATGTGATACAGAATATGAACACGAGTATTGATGTGTAGCTGATATACTTCACCGGACCGAGCGTGCGGAACGACGGTTTCAGGTCGTCCTGGTTGTCGTGTGCCACGAAGATGTTGAGAACGTATGGCTGTAGCAGCGACATGAGAGTCATTGAGGCTGCCGCCAGTCCGGGGGTGTTAGAGAATATGTCTACACACAGTCCGATGACAAATCCCCAAAGTAGGTTTGCCCATTGCGGACAGAAGCGGTTGATGCGCAGCACGAGATATACGTAGAGTAGCGGAGTGGCGCATCCCAGCAGGTGTATGTTGTTGAGTACCAGCACTTGTGCCAGTACGAGTATTGTCAATAGGAGGATTCTTTTTATGATGTCGATGCTCATTCTTTGTTCCTTTCCCTTTATTGGTGATAAAGTTGTCGTGGCGGTACCGCCTTGTTATTTCTTGCTGGTGTCTCTCGGTTTCAGCGAGTCTTGAGCCGCTTTCAGCAACAGAGCCTTGTCTTTCAGCGCACTGTTGTCTATCACGCATACGTGGCGCAGTTTGCCGAAGTCGGTTGAGAGTCTTAGCTGCACTCGGTATGAGAGTCCGTCGGAGGAGTTGAACACGTGGAGAATCTTGCCCACCATTATTCCTGGCGGGAATATCGACGAGTATCCGTTTGTCACCACGTAGTCGCCGAGAGCGAATCTGGCGTGGCGCGGCACATCGTCAACATAGGCAATGTCGCTCGGCGATCCCTTCCAGTGCAGGAAACCGAAGTATCCCCTCTTGCGTATCATGACGCTGATGTTCGAGTTTACGTTTATCACCGGCAATACTATAGAGTAGTGATCAGATGCCATATACACCACTCCCACTACTCCCGTGCCGCATGCCACTCCCATGTCCTCGTGTATTCCGTCAGCTTTTCCTTTGTCTATGGTGATGAGGTTGTCTTCACGGTTTATGGTGCTCTGTATCACCTTCGCCGGAATGAGCTTGAAGCCGGCAAGCGCCTGTTTCTGACACTGTTCCATGGCGAGGGAGTCGCCGTGGTGGGTGGCGATGTATTGAGTGAGGGCTCTTACTTGCTGTTCGAGAATGAGGTTGCGCTCGCTGAGCTTTTTGTTGCTCTGCGACATGTTGAAGAATGTCGTTACTGAGGAGTTGTATTCATATACCTTTCCTGCCACGGCGTTTGCCGAGGAGAAGTATACGCTGCCCTGGAAATTGTTGAACCTGAACAGCAGCACGAAGCATATCACTTCGAGAAGGATGAATACGAACCAGTGGTTGTATTTCGCCAAGAAGGCAAGAAGATTGCGCATTGTGTATCAAAAGAAAAAAGGCAAGGCTGTAAAAAAGTAAAAGGACTCTCGCTAGTCAGCGCTGACTTTTTACTTTTCTACGGCACTATACCTTTTCGCTGTTAAATTGTATTTTGTATTTCTTTGTTATCTCATGAGGAATGAGAAGCGGTCAACGTTCTTCAACGCGATGCCGGCTCCCTTGGCAACACTGTGCAATGGATCCTCGGCGATGTGGAACTTGATGTTGATCTTGTCGGTCAGACGCTTGTCCAGACCGCGCAGCAGAGCGCCACCTCCCGTCAGGTATATGCCGTTCTTCACGATGTCGGCATAGAGCTCCGGCGGTGTGTTCTCAAGTGCTGAAAGCACGGCGTTCTCTATCTTTGCGATTGTCTTGTCGATGCAGTGGGCAATTTCCTGATAGCATACAGGCACCTCCATTGGCAGGGCGGTGATGCGGTTCGGACCATGTACCACATAGTCTTCTGGTCCTTCCTCGCCAAGGTCGGTGAGTGCGGAACCAACGTGTATCTTGATTCGCTCAGCCATACGCTCGCTCACCTTCACGTTGTGCTGACGGCTCATGTAGTCCTGGATATCGGCTGTCAGGTCGTCGCCGGCGGTGCGGATGGAGTTGTTGGATACGATGCCGCCCAATGAAATCACGGCAATCTCGGTGCTGCCGCCACCGATGTCAACAATCATGTTGCCCTCCGGAGCTTCCACGTCGATTCCGATACCGATGGCAGCTGCCATCGGCTCGAAAATCAGATATACGTCGCGGCCGTCGGCATGTTCTGCAGAGTCGCGCACGGCTCTCAGCTCAACCTCAGTAGAGCCTGAAGGCACGCCGATCACCATTCGCAGTGACGGCGAGAAGAGGCGGCTTCCAGTGTGTACCATCTTTATCAGTCCGCGCATCATCTGCTCACAGGCAGTGAAGTCGGCAATCACGCCGTCGCGTAGCGGACGGATGGTGCGTATGTTGTCGTGAGTTTTCTCATACATCATCTTGGCTTTTTCGCCAACGGCAATCATCTTGTCGGTGCGGCGGTCGAGAGCCACTACCGATGGCTCGTCAACTACTATCTTGTCATCGCTGATGATGATAGTGTTGGCGGTACCCAAGTCCATTGCTATCTCTTGTATAAATGAAAAGAATCCCATATTCGTTCTTTTGCTTTTACCTTATTATATATATACTAAGTTCTTGCAAGCTTTCCCGCTTGTCCTGTTTGTTGACTGGCAGACTCTTTTTTTTCTCTCTCTTGACAGGTTGCCGCCTGTTGTTGCCGGCTCTTCATGTCTCCTTCCCGTCAGTTTCCGTTAGTCTTCTCGTCAACTTTTCTTTCTTTTGCTCCTCGCTTATTTCTCAAACCATGCGTGGATAGCCGTGTCGTAGTGGCTGCTCACTCCGAAAGCTCTTGTGGCGAACATGCGACGGTCTTCGATGTCGGTCTGGGCGCCCTTCTTGTTCAGTATGTCGAGCAGCACACCATATTCAGCCTTGCTTGGCACGATGACAACGTCTTTGAAGTTCTTTGCTCCGGCACGGATCAGCGAGATGCCGCCGATGTCGATCTTCTCGATGATGTCGGTCTCAGAAGCTCCGCTTGCCACGGTGTCCTCGAATGGATAGAGGTCTACGATGACCAAATCAATCTCTGGTATCTCGAATTCCTGCATCTGGTCGCGGTCGCCTTCGTTGTCGCGGCGGGCCAGGATGCCTCCGAATATTTTCGGATGGAGGGTCTTCACTCTTCCGCCAAGGATAGAGGGATATGTCGTTACGTCCTCCACTGCCTGGCATTCATAGCCAAGCGACTCGATGAATTTCTGTGTACCTCCTGTAGAAAGGAATTTCACACCCTCAGCATTCAGTTTTGCGAGAAGCTCATCCAGCCCGTCTTTGTGAAACACTGATACCAATGCGGTCTTGATTTGTCTTGTTCCAGCCATTTTCTGTTTCTTTATATGTCGTGTAAAAATATGTATTTGGTTGCAAAGTTACAAAATATCGTTATATTTCCCATTCTATTGCGGCGAAAAAAATAGAGGATAGTAGCTATTTTTTGACTTTCGATAAACAAAGGGCGCTTATGGAGCAATTTATATTCCTTTTTAGCCCAAATCGGGCTTTGGAACTTGTCGTATCAAACGGCTTCATGACCGTTTTGGAATCTGCCGGAATCCGTTGCCAAGCGCCTTGTTGTCATACTATGCTGAAATAGAGCCGTCTGTAGGCGAGATAAATGAAATCGGCGGTTTTCACCCATCGTCTCTTCTTCAGCATCGAGATGCACAGTCTGCAAATCCTGTCGCCGGGTTCGTAGGTCAGCGTCTCGTCGGCGATGGCAGCGTCAAGATTGCTGTCGGCAAGACATCTGAAGGCGTTGGCGATGCCGATGTCAACTGCCTTGCGGTATTTGCTGCCGTCGGCTACGGTCATGAAGAAATCCGCCACGAGCTGGCATGCCCTCAGGTGGGAGCGTAGATGCTTCTCTGATATGGTATGCGTATACGAGGTGTTGTTGTCCATGCGGTAGTAATACACGTTCTTGTCTACGGTCGCTATCCGTGAGTGATACACAGCCCTCGGCACCACGGCATAGTCTTCGCTGAAGTCGATGCCCTCCACACTGTATATTCCGTTCTCCGTCAGTGTCTCCCTGCGGTATAGCCTGCCCCATATCCTGTTTTTCACTATGTTCTGGCATAGCAGTGCCTTCAGGTATTTCTCCTTTCCCATCTGTGGCGGTCCCGCATATCTTGTGGCCTTGCCGTCTCTCCATTCTGAATATCCGCCGGTTACGATGTCGGCACCGCTTTCCTCGGCCTTCGCCATCAGCAGGGCTATGGCGTCGAGGGGCAGGATGTCGTCGCTGTCCACGTGGGTCACGTATCCTCCCGTTGCCTTCTGCAGGGCGGTGAGTCTCGCTCCGCCAAGTCCTCTGTTGTGGTCATGGCGGATTATTCTTGTCTGACTTTTCCTCTGGGGATATTCTTCGGCAACCCTTTCAAGTATGGCGATACTGCCGTCCTTCGAACAGTCGTCTACGAACACATATTCTATGTTACCGTAAGTCTGTTCGAACAGTGATCTCGCACATTCTTCTATATATTTCTCCACGCCATATACCGGCACGAGTACTGACACTTTCTTCATATCTTACAAAAGTAACACTATTTTCTCTTTCTCTCATTCCGTCTCTCCGGTTTTGTGTTAATTTAACCTTTTCGCATTCGCTGCTTCCTGATAGCCATAAACCCAAAACGGTCATTAGGCCGTTCAATGGTAGTATTTTATAACTGCTTGCTATCTTTTGCTTTTTATAAGGCGTCTTTTGCCTGTTTTTAATTCGCAATAGCACGCTATTACTCATTAAAAGCCAAACAAAATCCACTCTTCTAAAAGAACAAAATCCAGGCAAGCCCTAATGACCGATTTGGGATAAACCGGTCATCGGTGCTTGTTTGGTTTTTCTCCAGGCAGAAAAGAGATGATTGTTTCATGGCAAAGGAGAACGGAGGTTATGGCTTTGATATCCAAGATTTTATTTGTATGGCGTGGCTTTATATTGACAAGCCCCGACGGGTAGTGCTTACCGGTCGGGGCTTGTTGTAGATATGGGGCTTATGCGCTTATTCTATGGTGATTTTCCATAATATAGCGTCGGGCTCGATGTCTGACAGGGTGACTGGAATCAATCTCTCCGTATCTTTCATCTTTGCCAACTTGTTATGGCCGCGTTGGGTTAGGTCTCTGATGAACGGTTCGCAATATACCTTTTCCGAACCGAGGTTGAGTCTGAGTTCACCTAAGTTTAACACCCACTTTATCTTGGTAGGCACGGCCTTCATCAGTGTGTGGTATTTTGTGTCTGCAGTCACTTTGATGCCCATCAGAGAGAGTTCTATTCCTGAACCCATGGCTATGCTGACGGAATTGATGGTTCCGGCATCGTCGGTGGTTACAGAAAACACTTCTTCTTCTTCGTTTTTCAGATAGCTATACAGATATGTGCCATCTCCGAAGTCGGTCTTGTCGACTTTTGAATATAGCCCAGGACAGGAGTTCGGGATGTCTTTGACGTTGGCGCCGATTCTTGCCTTCCAGAATCCGGTGGCGTCACCAGTCCATTGCGCATTGATGTTCTGTACGCATACTGCCGTGCTGGTCGTTTCCGTTCCGATTGCGTTTGCATTTAGTGCTGCAGCTAAAGCGATGCAGCAAGTAGCTAATTTTTTTATTGTATTCATGTCGTAGTTAATTAGTTGTCTGTTCCTACTTATTTTCTTGAAGCGAAGTACATTCCATCGTTGACAGCCATTCTCACCTGGTAGATGCCGGCCTGGTCTTGCGATACTTTCATCTTCTTGCCGTTGGGCAGAGTTGCCATGATGGTGCCGTCGTCGTTGAAACGGAACAGTTCCTTGATGGCGCCTTTGTCCTCGTAGCTCCAGCTCTTCTCCTTCTTGTTATATACAAGGTGTGACACCTCGCCGTCGGGAGAGGTTATCTCATAACCGTTCTTCAATGTCTTCACGGCATACATGCGGCCGTCTTTGCCCATCACATTTTGGGTCTCACCCACCTTGGCCATCACTTTGCTGCCGCTCCAGAACTCGATGGTGTTGAGGATGAACAGGTCTGCCACGCCACACACGGCATAGGCAGGGCTTATCAGAAGGAACACAAGTTCGTTGAGGAACTTGCAGCTGCTAAGGCTCTTGTTCCAGTCTAACACCTTGTTGGTCAATCCGAAAGAACCGATACATGAACTCAGAGTCACCGCACCTGCTAACAGTGCAATAATGGATTTCGTCGTGAATTTTCTCATTTGCTATAGATTTTATTGTTATCAGATTATATATGTCTCTGCAAATATATGTTTTTTTCGCTTCCTGAACAATAATTACAGGGAATAAGTTGGATGAGAAGATTGTAAAAGTTGTTAATGCCTTAAGTTGTCAGAGGATATCACAGTCGTAATCCCACTTTAGCTCCCAGTGTCATGATGTGCATATACTCCCTGCTGCCATGGCTCGCCGGGGTCTGGATGTTGTAGTCGTCTTTCCGGTGGAGGTCTGGAACACGTTGCCTTCGTCAAGGTCGTATTTGCTCAACGGCAGGTTGAATCCCATGTATAGACTGAGAAACGAGTTGCGGTCGGTGTCGAATTCCTCGTATGCCTCTTGCTTTCCCTTGATATTCAGTCCTTTGTCCCCGCTTCAGGCATTTGCCGTTCCTCTCCGCTTACAGTGGTTTTCAGTCTAGTTTTGTCCCATTTTTGGGCACGTACCTTGCCCAAGTGGGGCAAGCACGTTGCCCGACATGGGCAAGCACGTTGCCCCACCTGGGCACATTTTCTTTTCATGTCGTGCCCAAAATCTTCCATTTTCCATGACAGTGAGAATAAAGTGCCCATCAGCCTTCGGCGACGGGCACAGGCCTAAAATAGAAGGCGGATATCACGGATTTGTCATCACGAAGTAACAACTTTTATATAAGACAAAAACCAGGATACCCACCCTGATGCCTTTCAGACAAAAACCAAGATAAACCCCTGTATGCTTTTGCGAGCCTCACGGCTTGATTCCTGCCGTCCAGTTAGCCCTTACGAGAGCACGCTCTCGCCGGTCACCCTGTCCGCCATGAATCGGTGGTGACTTTTGGTCACCGCCTCGCAAAAGCATACAGGCGATAAACCAAGACAAACCTGCTGCGCAGTAAAGTATTAATATAACTCAGCCAATTGCCATCAGCCCCCTCTCGTTCTCCCCCGAAGGGGAGATGCAGGTTACTCTGTTAGCGGATAAGTCGCAGATAATAAGATGTTTACAGATGATATTCAGATAGCCAAGGGTATCTGTCCCTCCCCTACTATTATATTTGCAAAAAAAATAAGAGAGACAAGATCTCTTTAATTACATAAACGTTTGTTAAATTTGCAAGGTGTAAGAGAATGTATAACAAAAGAAGAATACTCCATATCCGGCATTAACCCTTTCCCCTACGAGTCAA